>Ga0114969_10000219_pt1 | contig 48420 bp, 45 predicted proteins | sample M_130807_MF_Meta_FD_87316 | JGI IMG/M metagenome (GOLD analysis project Ga0114969, IMG submission 87316) | Freshwater microbial communities from Lake Montjoie, Canada to study carbon cycling - M_130807_MF_MetaG | ecosystem: Environmental > Aquatic > Freshwater > Lake | place: Lake Montjoie... | reverse complement strand
TGGTGAATTGCATACAACACATGAATACATACCAGTAATGTGATTATCCCAATACTTGTTTTTAAATGGGGGTTCTGTACTACACATCTGTGTTACATTGAATTGTTCAGTTGTTAGTTTTTGTTTAAGTTCTTCTTTATTCACTGCAACCTCTGGCTTTTGATTAATTTTTTCGTTCATAGAAGTTTTATTTTTTTGTTCATTGGATTGTGTTTGTCCGCAAGCTGGTATTATGCTTATTAATGTGAAGATGTAAGGAAGAAATTTTAATTTTATCATTTACTTTTTATTTGTAATCATTTACGAAGAAAAAAGAACCTTGGATTTTAATTCTAAAACAATTTCAATTTCATTTATGATTTTTGTGGAATTGTATTATAAATGTCTCTTACAACTAAACAAATTCAAAACATGACTAAAAAGTTCATAGTTAAGACTTTAATTGTTCTTGGGTTGCTGAACCTTTCCAATTTTAAAAATGCAAGTGCTCAAACCAATGAACTCAAGCCTTTGCAGGTTAATATTTTTAAGAATGGCACCTACTTTATCGCGAAAGAATCTAATGTAAGCGGAAGTATAGCCAAATTTCCTGTGCCACCCGGACCACTTCAATCAACCTATTGGATTTATACAACAAAAGAAAATAAAATAAACCGTATTGATGTTTTAACTGATACAATTAAAGTTTCAAAAAAATCAGTTTCTCTGAACGATTTTTTTCTTGCAAATAAGGGGAAGGAAGCGGTATTCACCTATTCGTATGGAACAGGAAGTTCAGCACGGACGGTTGAAGGCATTATTAAGGATTACTCTTATGGAAATATGATTAAACTTGAAACTTCTGCTGGTTTACCTTTATTTTTTAATTCTCAAAATATTTTGGAATTTAGTTTAAAAGAAAAAGAAAATTCAAAGTATTCATTTGATTCTACAATGAGAATAGCAAAGGTGTATTTTAAACAGCCTGTTTCAGATGAACCTGTTTTGTTGTCTTATATGAGTTCAGGTATTCAATGGCTTCCTTCTTACAGTATTCGGTTAACTGATGCAGGGAAACTTCAATTAGAAATGAAAGCACTAATTGAAAATTATGCTGAAGGTATTAAAGAAGCTGATGTAGTTCTGACTGTTGGAAAACCACAAATGTTATATGGTCAAACAATAGACCCAATTGCAAATGATTTTTTTACTGGTGGAACTGGTGGTTATACTGCTAATCCGATATTTAATTATGGCAACTATGCGCAGGCTTCAGCACCTATGATGATGTATGATAACTCCGTAGTTTCTGAAGAAAAAAATTATGATGCTTATGCAGGTGATATGAATTATCAATACAATACTGAAGGAGAGAAAACCAATGATTTATATATATATAAACTGGGGAAAGTTTCACTGCCTAAAAACACAAAATCTTCCTTTAGTATTTTTTCTACTTCTATTCCTTATGAAGATTTATATGAAGTTACTATAAATGATTATGTAAATTTTTATTCAACTCAGAATATTCAAAAAAATGACGAAATGTTTTTTGATGTTTACCATAGTTTAAGAATTACAAATTCTACTAATTTTCCTTTCACCACGGCACCTGTTTTTGTTCAGGACGAAAAATTGAATCCTCTTGCGCAGGACCAAATAAAATATACTCCCAAAGGAAGCAAGGTAAAGGTTCAATTAAGCAAAGCAGTTGATGTTCAGGTAAAAGGAGAGGAGACAGAGTTGAATCGTTCTGATAATCTAAAGAAATTTAATAATGCTCAATATAGAAAAGTAACGATCAAGGGCATAATTCATGTTGAGAATCTGCAAGACAAAAGCATTAAGTTGAATGTAAATAAGTTGATTATGGGAGAAATTACTGAAGTATCAGATAGCGGAGTAATCACAAAACCTGGAAAATTTTCCGGTCTAAATCCTTCCACCTCTGCAGAATGGAATATTGAATTAACCGGGAACCAAAAAAAGGATATAACATACTTATATGATGTTTGGATTTATGCCGGGAATTAATTTTAGAAGATGTTGAATTATAAAGCTCATAAATTTAGGTTTCTGTTACAATTATGAATAATGAATTAAAAGTGAGGTTAGATAAATATTTATGGGCTATTCGTCTTTATAAAACCCGTTCGCAGGCTGGAAATGCAATAGATTCTGGTAAGGTTAAAATGAATAGTAATTCGTTAAAGGCTTCTCATATTGTTAAGACAGGAGAAGAGTATTTCATTAATACCAAAGAAAAAAAATGGCAAATCAGAGTAGTTGATATTTTGGAAAAAAGAATGAAAGCATCTGAAGTTACTCCTTTCTTTAAAGATATTACACCTGTTGAAGAATTGGAGCGGATAAAAATGAAGTCTTCGTCTTTTAATGCAAGTATTACTAAGTATGAAGATAAATCAGGCCGACCTACAAAAAGGAATCGTCGGATGCTCGATAATATTTCAATTGAAGAATCCTAGTGTGATTAAGCAGTTCCTGAAAATCAGGATCCGTGTGCTTCTATAAATTTCTTTATGTGATCGAAATAAACATTTTTATTAGTGCTGAAATTTTCAGAGCTTTCTACACCTGGAACAACATAGATTTCAGCATTTTTTGGATGTATTTTTTGTAATGCTTTTGCATCATCAGGACCAAAAATCAAATCCTTTTCTCCGACTATATAAAGAATGCCATAAAAATGAGTTCCCTTGGAAACCAAAGCATACTTAGGTTCCATAAAAAGTTTATCGTAAACAAGTGGCATTAAGTAATCAATATTATCCCTATCACTATACCGTGCTTTTGTTTCTTCAAAAGAAGAATAAGTACCATCAGCTATTACACGCTTTACTTCAATTCTATTTGCGCCTACAGCTAAAGAAAGTCCTGCGCCAATACCTATTCCATACATGTCCATAACGGTTGTGTAATATTTGCGGGTATATTCAATTACTCCAATAATGTCTTTCGTAAATTGAGGATATATGTAAAAATTTTTATTAATAGCAAAGTCATCACTTTTTCCAAAACCACGGTAATCATAAGTAATTACATTGTAACCGATAGAAAGAAATTGAGCTACCAATTCAATATTATCATCCATATTTCCATTTCCATCATCACTGATAATAATATATTTTTTAGATTCACCTGAAGGCTTAAAAATCCATGCAGCTAATTTTACATCATCCGTTGCTGGAATCATTACCTCTTTGTAATCCATTCCATAGTCACTAGGTAATACCGGATATTCACGAGAAGGATTTAGAGCAAAAACCTTTGAAGCTATGACAAGGGCAAAAACAAGAGTTAAAATTTTCTTCATTTGAGTTTTGTTTATGAGAGCGCCAAAAATATAATTCTGAGTGAATGTCACAAGCAAGAAGTTTTGAACATTTTATTATTGGAAAAAATCAAATAGAGGCCTCTTTTGTTTTCTGGAATAATTTTAAAAAATGAAATAAAAGAAAGCCAAAAGCAAAAACTAATAATCCATACAATGATCTGATTGGATCATCGATTATTACGCTTATTGTTACAAAACATATTGTGATTATAAAAACGATTGGAACTATCGAACTTCTTACTTTAAAACCATTGTAAACTAATTTTTGTTTTCTTCTTAAAATGAAAATACAAAATGCCGCAGTTGCTAAAGAAATTGTATCAGTGAACATTACATAGCTAAGTAGTTTTTCGAAAGTGCCTAATGAAAAAAACATTATGAGAATTAGAATTGTAAATACGGTCAGGGAAAATTCCTGAACTTGTTTTTTCTCATTTACTTGTTTGAATATTGATGGTAGAACTTTGTCATCAGCCATAGCATACCAAATTCGGGGATTATACATTAAGGCTGAATTCAAAAAACCAAGAACTGAAATAAAAATTGCTATTGAAGTAAATGCTGCTCCGGATTTCCCTAGCATCTGATTGGCCAAGGCTACAGCAACTAATGGTGATGATTTAATATTATCAAATCCTAAAATCAAAACATAACTTAAATTTATAGCCATATAAAGAATAAGTATAATTGCCATAGAAAAAAATATTGCATTAGGAATATTTCGTTGTGGCTCCTTAATATCTTCTCCGAAGTTTATTGTGTTTTGATATCCTCCGTAGGTAAAAAATACTGAAATTAACCCGGCACCAAAGGCCAGAAATAAGTTTGAACCTGGATTTGAAATTAGTTCGGAATTCAAATTGATTTCTATTGGTGTTGCCTGAACAGCAAAAAATATTGCTGAAGAGAAAAACAGAATCAATAAAATTTTCAGTCCACTTAAAACATTCTGTGTAGTTGCTCCTGAACGAATTCCAAGTATGTTAATACCGTATAGAATTAATACAATTCCAACGACAATAATTTGAATGTGAACTTCAGAAACAGGAGTTGGATAAATTAATGGGGCTAAATATTCTGCACCTATAAGCGCAACACTTGCAGCACTTGAAGCATTTATTATTACTAAAGACCAGTTTAGCATAAAAGCAAATGCCGGATGGTAGCAAAATGAAAACACCTTATAAAATCCTCCTGCCACCGGATATCGTGCACCTATTTCTGCAAAGGTTAATGCACCAAATACGCTGATTAAAGCACCAATAATCCAGGCGGCAAAAAACAACTCAACTGTTCCTGTTTTTTGTGCAACAATTTGAGGAGTTCTGAATATTCCGATTCCAATGACCATTGAAATAATAAGCATTGACAGGTCAAAGAAACCTAAACGGGGTTTAATCATTTGCTGAATATAAAACTCAGTTAATTTAAATGCCTAAATTATTTAAGAGCGTCAATAAAATCTTCAGGATTATTAGGCGTAATAACCATTTTTTTTCCATTAGATTTTTCTATCAAAACATAATTTTTCCGTTGAGTAGCAAACCAACGCATATTTCCGAATTTTGTATTTCTGAAATATCCGGTATATCCGAAAAGCCCGCCATTTCCAAATGTTCTGTAAGTACCAGACATATCACCTTTTGAAACAATTGAGCAATTTGCAATTTCTTTTCTGTTGATTTTAAAAGGAAGAATTAGTCTGTTGACGATTATCATAGATTCATTTATACTATAACCAGTAGGTCTAAGAATGAAAAATGAAATAAACAGAATGAGTATGAAGATATTTAAAATTACAATTACTGAAAAAGGGGAGGTAGAAAGTTGATCGCCTGTTTTAAATATGCTAATGAATAAACTGACAGAAATTCCAGCAACAAATAAGGTCAGAATAATTGCAATATTGTCCAATGATGCTTTAAATGTTTTCATTATAAATATTATTTTAAAATAAAAATAATCAAATTCCTGTTATTGCCATTTTAGCTTTGATGTTATCAGGCTCTATCTCTAAAACCCTGAATAATATTTTTTTTGCTTCAGTTTTTTTATTAGTTGAAATCAGGATGGCTGCTTTATTCATTAATGCTTCTATATAATCAGGATCAAGTGCTAAAGCAGCATCTGATAGCTTCAATGCATAAATCCAATCGCCTTTTAGCATGTAGCAATACGAAAGGTTTGATAGGGCAGAAGAATTTTTTGGATTTAGTAAAATAATTTTTTCAAATATTTTTTTTGCTTCTTCAAGCTTATTGTTTGAAAGTTTGGCAACTCCTAATTTATTCAGAAACTGGAGTTCTTCCGATTTTTGTAATACTGCTTTATGAAAATATTCTTCGGCGGTTTTAGGTTGATTTTCCCTGAAATAAGCTTCGCCGATTCTGTAATTTGTCCATGCATCTATCGTATCCTTTACCGTCACCTTTTTAGCCCATATGATTTCAGAATTAAAATCATTTCTTAAAAAACAATATTGAATAAATGTTTTTTTATAAGACAGGGAATTTTTCTCAATTTCTCTATCAAGATAATATTTTGCAGAGTCTAACAAAAAAGATTTTGATATATATGATTCATACATTGCCAAATAACCTTGAGCCATTAATAAATCAGAAGGATTTTTAGTTGTCATGCATTCAATACCAACAAATTTTTTTATGCTTTCTATTTCAGAATTTTTTACAAGAATTTTGATTTTATGATCATGAACTGTAACATGGGGAATATCCATTGTATTTGAAACAGGCATATGACAGTAATAACAATTATCGTTTTGCTTAATTCGATTTGCTAAATCTTCAGTACAGAATTTTACTTTTTTGTTGTGGCAATTTTTACATGCGTCATTAAATGTTTCCTGAGCAGTTACTTTAACACTTATATGGGGATTATGACAAGTTAAGCAACTCATAGTTTGGGATGATGTAAAACATTTGCTTTGTTTCAATCTATCAGCATGTGATGCCATGATAAATGTTTCCTGCCCACCTGTGTATCGTGGCATAAAAACATTTTCTACTTCATTTAAAAACATTCCTGGTTTAAAATCAAAAAAGGATTTTCCTTCATTCAAAACGCTGATGCCTTGCAAATGACAGCGCTGGCATAATTCGGTTTGCAATTCAATTGAGAGTCTTCGAGGATTTACAATTGAACGATCTGCTTCTTTTGAGGTGTCAACAATAATTCCAATGAGCTTTTCAGCAGCATGTAATGAACCTGGACCATGACAACGCTCACATTCGATGCCGGATTTAACTGAAGAAAATTTGTTTTCTGCTGTTAAATTAAAATCAGGAAACATGTTATGGCAATTCATACACTCAGCAGAAATTGTCCTGGTCCATCTGCTATTCTCACCATCTTCAAAACCGGGAGGTAAATCCCAAATTCCTAATTGAGTGTAAAAAGTTAAAGGTGCCTGAAACAGATAGCCATTTGAATTCCAAATATGTGAATTAGTATGCTGTCCGCTTCCTACTATGAAATCAATTTTTTCAATTCTTTTGTAAATTGTGTCAGTTCCATTTAGTCGGAATTCAAGAATAAAAAGAGATGAGTCTTTCCAGAACGGTTTGTAATAGAAGTTCTTGAATTTATCGTAAACAATTGAATGATTCCCGAATTTTCCTTTGGATCTTCCCGTGGTTGCTATATCCCAGCTTTCACCCATACCAGTATGAACAAAGGTCGAGTGTATTTGAGTGTGACATTGCTTACAGGTGTTCATGCCGACATAATGAGCAGAATCACTATGATTTCGCCAATAAAAATCCTTATCGCTTTTTTTTGAAAGCTGCCCGCAATATGAAAATATTGCCATTGCCAAAAGAAACAATCCAATTATTAAATAGCTTCGGGAAAATGGCATTAAACAAATTTAGCTTCAGGAAATTTTTGAAAGCAATAAGTTAACGAGGCAATTGGAATTTTATGATGTGGAAATGGTTTTATTAAGGACAGAATTAATTCTATTCAAAATAAATTTCCGGCTGATGTTCAATTGGAAAATTACAGGAGTTTGAAATAAAACATTTTGCATTTGCTTCATGATGTAAAGCAATTGCCTTTTGTGAGTCATCATTCTTTTTAATTGTTATGCGGGGATGCAATATCACTTTTACGAATTTTCCGGGAGCAGTGCCTCCTTCTTCCATAAAACCTTCAGGAGAATCTTCGTAATTCATTACAGTAATTTTTGCATCAGCGCATAAGTGTAAATACCAAAGCATATGACACGAAGCAATTGAGGCAACCAATAACTCCTCAGGATTGTAAAGTGAAGTATCGCCTCTGAATGCAGGATCAGAGGAAAGTTTTATTGCTTCAGTTTTATTTTCAGCAGAAAAACTATGGTTCCGATTATATGCATTATAACCAGAAGTTCCTGTTCCCTGATTTCCGGTCCAAATAATATCAACTTTATAATGATGTGTTCTCATTCAAAATTATTCCCAGGTTGGATTGCGATGAGAAGAAATATATTTTTTAAAGTTTACCCAAAATGCCATAACCAAGTAAATAATTAAGGGGCTGGATACATTTATGAAAGTAGTATAGATAAAGTATAACCGGACAGTTGATGGTGAAACTCCAATGCGCTCACCAATGTATGAACATACTCCAAACACTTTTTGTTCTATTAAAAGTTTGATTCGTTCCATGTTTCAAATATATATAAATGTAATTTTATTTTAAGCTCAACGGAATTAACAATTATTCATTGTTTGAGTATGGAATGTCCAATGGCGCAATTCAGACAGAGTTTTTTATCGCAGTAAAACTTTCGAAGTTGAATTAAGGCCTGTGAATCAAAAGCTGTTTTACATTTTATTCCAACATTATTCCAATCAGTTATTATGAAATTTTTCTCAGGTGCAATGGATTCAAGCCAATTAAGTGCTTTGTTTTCAATTGTGATATCGCCTTTTTCTTTACCATACAGAAATACTATTGGTATAACTGTATTAATTAATAATAAATCAATAAAACTGTTGCTCAATGATGTATTGTGCTGTTTAACTTTCTTATCAGGCACATAATGAGTTTTCCAATAATCAGAGGTTTCAGATTTAAATAATTTCTTTAACTCGTTCACTTCATCTGAAGCAAGAATCTTGCTGAATAAATGTGAGGATTGATGCACCAATCCTGCAAGTTGCGCTAACCTTAGCGTTGGAAACGAAGCTGGCCTTATTCGCAGGAATTTCCAATTGTGTTTTTCTATTGGAAGCAAGCGGTATTTGTTTTGTTGATACGAAAATTCTTTTTTTAATTCCTGTAGATATTCATCATGAAATGAACCATTTAATAATCCTGCACAACCAAGAAAAAGAGATTCGAGTAAGATTTTATTTTTTTTGTTTTTGGCTAATATCTGTAATGGCAATGCTTTGGCAGTTAATTCAAAGGCATCGGCATTTAATTTGGTACCAAAAGCTCTGGCAAGTAATTGATAAAATGTTTGTTCCCAATCTCCTTTGTTTTGCAATAGTAAGTTGGAAGCGAATTTTGTTTTTTCTTCCAGTCTTTCAATAAGAACACGCTGAAGCCAGGTGTTTATAATGATTTCTTTAACAGACGAAATAAGTTTTAAGCAAGGAATTGGTTGTACGGTTGATTGTAAAACCTGATACCGTTGAAATAAATTTTTGTCGAACAATTCTTTTACTTCAATGCAAGCAACATTGGTTCCTTTCTTCGTTTTTATTGTGGTGTTGCTTTCGTAAACCACATGAAGAATTACATTGTTATATGCAGCATCATGTTGGTGATTGTGTTGGTTCCATTCGCTCGCTTTAACATGTATTTCTACCTGGCCAGCCCAGGTTGTTTTACCAATTTTAATTTTTGCATTTTTAAAATCGGGGCCTGCATCTGTATTGTGCTCTCCGGTATTAATTACAGTTACAGTTTCACCATCTGTTGTTTTTAATTGTTGCATATCGAACAATTTCATTTTCCAGAGGTAGTGTAAAAACGATTCTGTCATTTGTTAATGTTGAATGTTAATATTTATCTGTGTCGTTAGTATAAAAGTTCTTGCAATAAAGATAATTAGTGCTTCCTTTATAGAAAGAAATTTAACTGAAATGAAAAAATTGCTTCTGATAATATTTTCGTTGAGCCTATACAATTATTGTGACGCTCAGCTGCCTGATAATAAAAATGCAGCAATTTATGTTGAACAGATGCCGGAGTTTCCCGGTGGTCAGGATTCGTTAATTAGTTTTCTTGCTAGAAATATTCACTATCCGGATAAAGCGAAGTCTGATTCTATTCAGGGAAAGGTGGTTGCTAAATTTATTATTAATACCAACGGAACTATTTCAGATGCAACTATTCTATATGATATTGGAGGAGGTTGCGGTGATGAAGTTTTGCGTGTGTTAAAATTAATGCCTGTTTGGAAAGCGGGTAAACAGAACGGCAGAACTGTTGCGGTATATTATAATTTGCCTGTGGCTTTTTATTTGGATGATTATAAAAAACAGAAATAAAACCGAAAAACTAATTCAATAGTTTTTCCATCTCATCTTTCATCTTCTTTGCTTCAACAGCTGCGGCTTGAGCAAAATCTTTTCCAGATGATGCATAAATAATATTTCGGGAACTGTTGACGAGTAAACCACAGTCGACATTCATACCATATTTAGCAACTTCCTGCAAACTGCCGCCTTGTGCGCCAACACCGGGCACTAAGAAAAAATGTTTGGGTGCGAGTTTGCGAATGTGTGTGAGTTCTTCGGCATGAGTTGCACCAACCACATACATCATCTGTTCATGAGTTGCCCATGTTTGTGAAGTGCGGATAACGCGCTCGTATAATTTCTCATCACCTTCCTGCATCAATTGAAAATCGCTGCTGCCGGAATTGGATGTGAGTGCGAGCAAAATCACCCACTTGTTTTTGAACTCGAGAAAAGGTGTTACTGAATCCTTGCCCATGTAGGGAGCCACAGTTACACTATTGAAATTCAAACCGCTGGAGGATTTGTCGAAGAAGGCACGGGCGTATAAACCGCTGGTGTTTCCGATGTCGCCACGCTTGGCATCGGCAATGGTGAAAATGTTTTCCGGTATGTAGTCGAGGGTTTTCTTTAGGCTTTCCCAGCCGGATGAACCCAGTGATTCGTAAAATGCGATGTTGGGTTTGTAAGCCACACAATATTGGTGTGTTGCATCAATAATCTGTTTGTTGAATTCGAAAACAGGATCGGGAAAGGAGAGGAGGTGCTGCGGAATTTTTTTTATGTCGGTATCCAAACCAATACAGAGGAAGGATTTTTTTATTCTGATATTTTCAACCAGTTTGCTGTAATTCATCAGACTGCTTCGACTTTGGTTATTTCGGGAACTGATTTGAAAATGGTTTCTTCGACTCCGGCTTTCATGGTCATTTCGCTCATGTGGCAATCGCTGCAATTGCCGAGGAGTTTTATGCGCACCACATTATCAGCAGTTACTTCAATTAAACGAATATCGCCGCCATCAACAGCAAGGTAGGGCCGGATGCTTTCGAGGGAAGCTTCGACACGATCAAATAAATTATTGGTGGTTGTATTGCTCATATTGGTCGCGCAAATTTATTCATTTAATGCAGATAGTAACACGAGCAGTTGTGATACATTATATATAGTTATATGAATCAGAGATTTTGTTTGTTGGTCAGGCGAACAAAAACAACACAGTTTCGGTTTGTAAGGACACGAACCGAGGTGGAACCAAGAGTTATAAGAGTTAGAGAAAAGGAGTTGTTGGAGTTTTTGTTTCGATGATATTTATTGTTCTTCATTTAGCAGGGAAAATTTTTTCTGTAAGGCTGGTAGATTAAATCTGCGATAGGGGTAATTCATTTCTGTTGGGGTGGTAAATAAATTCTGTGTGAGCGGCAGGTTATTTCCGTGAGGGCGGTAGTTGTTGGGGGTGACAGCGGTAGGTCATAGGTGTGAGAGCGGTAACAGTTTTCGTGAGGGCGGTAGGTCTTGGGAAGCAGGGCGGTAACTCATGGGGGTGAGGGCGGTAATGCTCGGGGGTGACAGCGGTAATGGTTTTCGTGAAGGGGGAAATCGGTTTTTGTTAAGAATTTAGGCTTTGTTTTATTAATGACCCGGAAGGGGTTAAATATTAATAGCCCTGTGATTTATCACGGGGATAATAATATCCCCATGTTACCAACCTCGTAGGGGTTGAACAGTAGTGACAAAAAATTTGATGCTATTTGTTTAGTTTCTTCTGTAACTTTTCTTTATAGAAAAGTCACCAAAAGAATCGTTTCAGCGAACGGCTCCGCCCGCAGAAACAGGCACTGCTCAACCTCACCCTATCCCTCTCCTTGATTACAAGGTGAGGGGACAGTCGCGATGGTTTGTTGCTGACTGATAATTGCATTGCATCTATGAAAAAAATGACTAAGGAATTTTGTAACAAGATTGAAAGCCCTGAAGATTTTTCTACGGGGCTTTTTGTTTCTGCTTTGTTTCATTTTTGTTTTAAATCGAACAACAGATTTTTGTCACTTTTTTTTTATAAAAAAAGTAACCATAAAAAAGCGTTTCAGCGAACGGCTCCGCCCGCAGAAACAGGCACTGCTCATCCTCTCCCTATCCCTCTCCTTGGTTACAAGGCGAGGGGACAGTCGCGATGGTTTGTTGCTGACTGATAATTGCATTGCATCTATAAAAAAAATGACTAAGGAATTTTGTAACAAGATTGAAAGTCCTGAAGATTTTTCTTCGGGGGTTTTTTGTTTGGAAAAAAGTTAGTTTGTGAAGGCGATAAAAACCTGCTGGTGAAAACACACAGGCAGGGGCGGGAGGGGAGAAACACCAACAAACTAAAAAACTCCTTGCTTTTGAAGCCGGTTTTTGTATTTCATTGTTAAATATTATTCCTTCACAAATTTCCTTATCAAAACATCTCCGCTTTTATATTCTACTCTCAGCAAATAAATACCACTTGCTAAACTGCTAACATTTATTTCTGCGGAGTCATGAGTTATTGTCTGAAATATTTTTCTGCCTGTAATATCCACTACTTGTATTTCTTCTATTTTTTGTTTGCTGTTTACAGTTAACCTTTCACTTACAGGGTTGGGGTAAATTGTTACATCACTTGTTTTATCTATCTCATTTATCCAATTCCCAACATCCATTAATCTTACTATACCGGCAGAGATATTTCCATCTATTGTATAGCCAGAACCAGCAGCATATAGAACGCTATCATACACACATAATGAGAAGCTATTTCCAATTAGGCCACTACCAACAGGGTACCATTGAATATTCTTCCATTTAGCTATCCATGAAGTTCCTGCTACCCCACCTGCTGAGGCAAATCCACCTCCAACATACAAAGAACTGTCCCAACTTAATAAACAATGAATGTCACTTGAAACTCCCATTCCCAGTTCAAACCAATTTATTCCATTCCATCCGCAAATATTATTTACCGGAACTGTTCCAAGATTAGCATGTGATATTTTTCCGCCAACAATCAAATCACTATCATGTATACATAATGCATATACACTTGCTATATTGGTGGGGCTAGTGTAGGTTACTCCGTTTCCAACAGTGCTCCAGGTGGTATCATTCCACGCTGCTACACTTCTTACATTTAAACTTCCGGCTAAATCAAATGAACCACCCACTATCAATTTATCATTCCACACACACATGGCTTTTATGCTACCAGGAAATTGTGTGCATAAAATACCACCCCCCACCGCACTCCAACTGCTACCATCATAACAGGCAATAAAGTTTGATGGTGTTCCATCAACATTTGTGAAATCGCCCCCGACATAAAGTTTGTTATGGTAAACACACATGCAATATATATAACCATTTGTGCTGCCTCCTGTTTGCCATGTCGAATTATAGTAATATCCAACTCCTCCATTTCCTCCAGCAAATAATTTATTTTGAAAAATAGCTAACGATGTTCCGGTTGGTGGGCCAACAAATGGTTGTAAGGTAGTCCACTCATCATTGTCCCACAATGCATTTCCACCACAATCAATAGAATCATCCATTATTGTAAAAGTGCCTTCTGCAATTAATTTATTACTAACTGAATCATATAATAATGCTTTTACAGCTTCACCTGTTCCGATATGCCCTAACCCACCACCTACTCGATGCCAATATTGTTGTGCTTCACAATGAAAAGTGAAAAACAAAAAACTATAAATGAAAATGAGCTTCAATGGTTTCATTTTAGGTTGTAGGTGTTCCTTTTCATCTCTTACAAATATAACACACTTGCGTACCTTACGAGTGATTTCGCTGTACCAATTATCAGTATCGGTTTACTCGGATAGGATTGAGTAAATAGTTAAGAATGAATAGTGAATAGTTTTGGTTTATAATTTAGTGTTGCTTGCAAGAAGGATGTGAAGGGTTTAGCTCCGCCGCAGGCGAGCCGGAGCGAAGCGCAGCCCGGAACAGCCTGACCGCTTGCATTGTAACCAATGCTTGGGGGCTTGCTCTAACACTTCGACAATCCTTAGACAAGCTCAGGATGACAGCACTTCAATAAACTCAGTGTGACAGAAACTGTTTTCTGTTAATTCATTTTCACCACCTCAGTAACCGGAACATGCGCATTGCGGATGGCAACCTGACGGGCTACCTGATCGGCAAGGTCGGAGAATATGTTTCCGACAATGGAACCGGACTGTAGCACTGCGGGAGTTCCGGCATCGCCGCCTTCGCGGATACTTTGCACGATGGGAACCTCGCCGAGAAACGGCACATTGTATTGATGCGAGAGTTTGTGGCCGCCGCCCTTGCCGAAGATGTAGTATTTATTTTCGGGCAATTCGGCAGGAGTGAAGTAAGCCATGTTTTCGACCACGCCAAGAACGGGAACATTGATGGGAGTGATGCTGAACATGCCCATTGCCTTGCGAGCATCGGCCAGCGCAACATCCTGAGGAGTGGTGACGATGATGACTCCGGTTAGGGGAACGAGTTGAACTAATGTTAATTGTATATCGCCTGTGCCGGGAGGAAGATCGATGACGAGGTAATCTAAAGGGCCCCACTCGGCATCGGTCATGAACTGGCGGAGGGCTGATGATACCATAGGGCCGCGCCAAACAACTGCCTGCTCTTCATCAATTAATAAACCGATGGACAGGGCTTTGATTCCGTAAGTTTCAATGGGCTGCATTAAATGCTTTCCGTTTTCTTCGCGTACCTGCGGGCGCTGACCTTTTATGTTGAGCATGATTGGTATGCTGGGGCCATAAATGTCGGCATCGATGATTCCAACTTTGGAACCTTTTTGTGCCAAGCCGAGAGCGAGATTGACTGCAACTGTTGATTTGCCTACACCGCCTTTGCCTGATGCAACTGCAATTATGTTTTTTACTCCGGCGAGAATATTATCACGATCGCGTAGAGTAGTAACTTTTGCATCCATCACAATATTTACTTCGGCCTGGTGAGAGACTAAAGCATGAATGGCATCAATGCAATTTTTCTTTATTAATTCTTTGAGCGGACAAGCAGGAGTGGTGAGTGTAACGATGAATGAAATTTTATTTCCATCGACCGTGATGTTGCTGATCATTCCAAGAGAAACCAAATCCTGTTTGAGATCGGGATCGTCGACAGTGGAAAGGGCTTTTAGTATTTGTTCTTCTGAAAAATTCATTGAGAATTAGTTCAAAGTTTAAAGTTCAAAGTAATTAATTACCGCAAAGTCGCGAAGACGCAAAGAATGCATTTTGAAATAAGAGTTGAACATCATTTTCAAATTTTCAAATCACCATTCTTCGACAGGCTCAGAATGACATGTCACACTGAGTTTATTGAAGTGTCAAATTAACTTTCCTGCATAGCTTCTACCTGCTTGCGGGCGCGTGTTCTTTCGTTTTCGTCGAGAATGATTTTGCGCATGCGAATACTCTTTGGAGTTAATTCAACATACTCATCGTCTTGAATGTATTCCATTGCTTCTTCCAATGAGAATTGAATTTTTGGAACAATTTTCAACGCAGCATCAGTTCCACTTGCACGCATATTGGTTAAGTGTTTTGCTTTTGTGACATTGATAATTAAATCGCTCGGACGAATGTGTTCACCAATTATCTGACCACCATATACTTCTTCTCCCGGATCAATAAAGTAAGTTCCTCTATCAGCTAAACGATCAATTGCAAAACCGGTTGACATTCCTTTTTCCATTGACACCAACACGCCCATATTACGGCCAGGGATGTTTCCGCGCCATGGTTCGTAAGCAACAAAGCGATGTGCAATGATTGCTTCACCGGCAGTTGCAGTGAGCATATTGTTTCTTAAACCCACAATACCACGAGAAGGAATCTGGAATTCGAGGTGTTGTAAATCACCTTTGGTTTCCATTACTAATAATTCGCCTTTGCGCGCTGTTACAAGTTCAATAACTTTTCCAGCAGATTCTTTAGGAACATCTACACTCAGCATTTCTATCGGCTCACATTTCTTCCCGTCAATTTCTTTGATAATAACTTTTGGCTGGCCAACCTGTAATTCAAAACCTTCGCGACGCATGGTTTCAATAAGAATTGCGAGGTGAAGAATACCTCTTCCGAAAACCAATATCTGATCAGGTGAATCAGTATCTTCCAATCGAAGAGCAAGGTTTTTTTCCAGCTCTTTGTTTAAACGATCGCGGAGGTGACGGCTTGTTACAAATTTTCCTTCTTTACCAAAAAACGGTGAATTGTTTATTGTGAAAAGCATACTCATTGTTGGCTCTTCGATACTGATTGGAGGAAGACCTTCAGGGTTTTCGGCATCAGCAACAGTATCGCCAATGTCGAAATTTTCAATTCCGAAAATGGCACATATCTCGCCAGAACGAATTGATTCCACTTTCATTTTTCCAAGACCTTCGAATAAATAAAGCTCCTTGATTTTAGATTTCAGAATTTGTCCGTCGCGTTTAACCAAACTCACAAACATTCCAACCGATAATGTTCCGCGCAATAATCGTCCAACAGCTATTCGTCCGGTATAAGAACTGTAATCAATGGAAGTGATTTGCATTTGTGGAGTTCCTTCAACATGAATAGCAGGAGGAATGGTATTTACAATAGTTTCTAACAATGGAGTTAAATCAGTAGTTGGATTTTGCCAGTCTAAGCTCATCCATCCTTGTTTTGATGAACCATATAGAGTTGGAAAATTCAATTGATCTTCGCTTGCATTTAACTTGCAAAACAGGTCGAATAATAATTCGTGAGTTTCATCGGGACGGCAATTTGGTTTGTCAACTTTGTTTACAACCGCAATTGCTTTTTTACCTAATTCAATTGCCTTAGACAATACAAATCGTGTTTGCGGCATAGGTCCTTCAAACGCATCCACTAAAATCAATACCCCATCGGCCATGTTAAGCACACGCTCAACTTCACCACCAAAATCGGCGTGACCGGGAGTATCAATGATATTAATTTTTACATCTTTATAATGAACAGAAACATTTTTTGCAAGAATGGTAATTCCGCGTTCGCGTTCAAGGTCATTGTTATCAAGAATCAGCTCACCTGTTTCCTGGTTTTCGCGAAATAGTTTGCATTGATGCAATATCTTGTCAACGAGCGTGGTTTTCCCATGATCGACATGGGCAATAATGGCAATGTTTCTGATTTCAGTCATTCGTTAAATTATGTAGTCCGGGGACAGTTATTTTTTTCGGACGGCGAAGATAGGTTTTACTTTCAGCTTTCAAGACTTTCCAATAAAGATTAATAACAAGTTATATGTTAGATAGTACTTCAATAGTGTATTAATTTAAACAGCTTTTCAGAAAAAATATTTCAAATTGACAAAAATGTAGTTTTCTTTACCCTTATAAATAGAAAAAACATAGAAATCTATTTGAAATTTCAAGAAAAAACTAACTTATGACTATTCAATTTACCTCAAATACGCTTAAATCAATAGCTGTTAGTGTTTTGTTTATCTCCATTTATCAAAATGGGTATTCTCAAAAAACTGTTAATACCGATTCTCTTATTAATGCAATAAGTACTCAAAGTATTGTTTCGAACCCGAATGAAATGGGTATTACTTTACTGAAAAGTTCTAATTATACTGATGCGACAAATTTTTATAGCGCTGAAATTTCAAAGAATGAAGGTAATGCTGAGGCGTATTTTAATCGTGGAATTTCGCAATGGCAAACAAATGAACCATCAAAAGCATGTCAGGACTGGAGTGCAGTTTTAGCATTGGGAGACACTGCTACTTTTAAATTGCTGGATGCAAATTGTCATGGAACTATGGTAATTGATGGAGATACTCTCCATAAAGAACAATATCATCAAATGTTTGCAGTAGCAAAGCCAAATGCAAAAACTTCTTCTGCAAATTCAAATGCAATGCTTGTAGTTGACCAAATGCCCGAGTATAAAGGTGGCGATGCAGCAATGTTGAAATATTTGACTCAGAATATTAAATATCCGGCTGATGCATTAAGTAAGGGAATTTCGGGAACTGTAATTGTGAATATAATTATCAGTACTAAAGGGAATTTAATGTTCCCTTATGTGAAGAAAGGAATAGGTGGAGGATGTGATGAAGAAGCATTAAGAGTTATTAGAAATATGCCCGTTTGGAATTGCGGTAAACAGGCAGGAAAACCTGTTTTGGTTCGTTATAATATTCCTGTAAAATTTTCTATTAAGTAGATTATGAGGTAGTCTGTTTATTGTTTTTAAAAGCATATCACTTTTTTATTTTCTTTGCCGATATGGAAACAGTAGTTAGTGGAATTAGACCAACAGGAAACTTGCATCTTGGAAATTATTTTGGTGCAGTAAAGAATTTTTTGAAAATGCAGAATGATGCTAACTGCTTATTTTTTGTAGCAGATTATCATTCACTGACCACTCATCCGCATCCCGATAATTTAAATGCAACTGTAAAGCAGGTTTTGGCCGAATATTTAGCATGTGGACTAAACCCTGATGTTTCAGCAATATATGTTCAGAGTGATTTGCCTGAAGTTGCTGAATTGTTTTTGCTGTTGAATATGATTGCTTACACAGGAGAATTAGAGCGAAGCGTTTCATTTAAAGAAAAGATTCGTAAAGACCCTGATAATGTAAATGCCGGCTTGCTCACTTATCCGGTATTGATGGCATCTGATATTTTAATTCATAAAGCTGCAAAAGTGCCTGTAGGTAAAGATCAGGAGCAGCATCTTGAATACACCCGGAATTATGCAAATCGTTTTAATCATTTATATGGCGTTGAGTTTTTCCCTGAGCCTGTAGCTTATAATTTCGGAGTTAATCTGGTAAAAGTGCCCGGTCTTGATGGCAGTGGAAAGATGGGTAAAAGTGAAGGAGAAGGCAATGCAGTATTTTTAAAGGATGAACCTGATGTTATTCGAAAAAAAGTAATGCGTGCTGTTACAGATTCAGGGCCAACAGAACCAAATCAAAAGAAACCTGAGGTAATTGAAAACTTATTTACTTTAATGAAGCTGGTTTCTTCAGATGATACCATTCAGCATTTTGAGGACTCTTATAATAATTGTTCTATTCGTTATGGCGATATGAAAAAACAACTGGCTGAAGACATGAATATTTTTGTAGCACCTATTCGTGAAAAAATAAAAGAAATTTCTTCTGACGATAAACTTATCAGTAAAGTTGTAAAAGAAGGAGCAGAGAAGGCTCGTGAAAGCGGACGAAAAACACTAAGCGAAGCCAGAAAAATAATTGGCATTCGTTCTTTTTGAATCTACCAGGTTTTGAGTTCTTTTTTCCTGTGAGAGCTTAACGATTTCAATCAGTACAGATGTATTAAGCAATAGTTGTTTTTCCTGAATTTTATTTTGTTGCTAACTTCTTTTAAAAATTTATTTTTCTCTTTAATTTATTTTTTACTTTGACCCCTTGATATTCCAACCAAACCATGGCAACAAAAAAAACAAAAGCGAAAACAAAACCTTCCGCTAAACCAAAGACAAAGCAAAAAACTGCTTTTAAACCTAAATCAAAAGCAGTTGTTAAAACCAAGCCAAAGGCTAAATCAAAACCTGTTGCTAAACCAAAAGCAGTTGTGAAAACCAAAGCAAAGGTTGTTGTTAAATCAAAAGGTAAATCAAAACCAATTGCAGAAGTAAAAGCAAAAGGTAAATCATCTGCACCTGCAAAACTGAAATATAAACACATTGCAATTGCAGGAAATATCGGAGCAGGAAAATCCACACTTACAAAGTTACTCGCCTCTCATTTCGGATGGGAAGCTCAATATGAAGATGTTGAGAATAACCCTTACTTAATGGATTTTTATGAAGACATGCCCAGGTGGAGTTTTCCATTGCAGGTTTTCTTTTTAAACAGTAGGTTTAATCAGCTGATTGATATTCAGCGTGGCGATAAAGTTGTTGTTCAGGATAGAACTATTTATGAAGATGCACAGATTTTTGCCCCCAATCTTCACTCAATGAGTTTGATGACAAAAAGAGATTTTGATAATTATACCAATCTCTTTAAAACAATAAATAAACTTATCAATCCACCTGACTTATTAATTTATTTACGAGGTTCGATTTCAACTTTAGTAGGGCAGATTCAAAAGAGAGGAAGAGAATATGAAGAAAATCTTCGTATGGATTATCTCCGCCGACTTAATGAATATTATGAAGCATGGATTACCAACTATAAAGAAGGCAAACTTTTAATCATTGATGTAGACAAATTGAATTTTGCCGACAAGAAGGACCACCTTGCTCAGGTAATTCAAAAAGTTGCAGCAGAGTTAAACGGAATTTAGAATTCAGATTTAATTTGATCTCAACTGATAAAAAACAGATTTTCTTATCTCGATAATTATTAGACTGTAACAGATGGAAATAAAATCAGTTAAGAATATTCTTGTTTTCTGTTTTTTTATATTCAATTCAAATTATTTGTTTGGGCAATCTTATCTGCCGGTATCTGATGCAAGTTCAATTTCTCTCGGAGGTACAAAACAATTAATAGGAGATGCATATGGTGTATTCAACAATGCTGCAACTCTGGGCTGGTTGAAAAGACCAACATTTATACTTGCATCATCAAATCGATTTTTATTAAAAGAATTATCAGGTGCAGGAGTTGGATTTGCAATGCCATCAAAATATGGAGTGTTTGGTTTTAATGTAAATTATTTTGGCTTCAATGCTTATAACAGAAAGCAAGTCGGACTCTCTTATATTCAAAAGATAACAGAAGATATTGCCTTGTCACTGAAAGGTGATTACATGCAAACATCAATAACTGAATATGGCAATCATAACTCGCTTACAGCTGATGTTGGAGTTTGTATAAAAGTGATAAAGGATTTATCATTTGGAATGAATGTTTTTAATCCATTTATGGTTAGTGGTGGTTACTATGATGATGAAAAAATTCCAACTGAATTTTCTTTGGGATTAAATTATAGCCTAAGCGACAGAGTGCTGGTTGTGGCAGAGGAAAGCAAAGAACTGAACAGCGCTTCTCGTTTTCATGGCGGAATTGAATACAAACCCGGCAATAAAATATTTATTCGTGGCGGAGTTTCAACGCAACCTTTTGAATATGCATTTGGAGCAGGATTCATTCTGAAAAATTTTGCAGTAGATATAGCTTCTGCATATCATGCTCAATTAGGTTATTCACCTTCTCTTTCGTTGAAGTATGAGATCGGCAAGAAATAATATTCAGTTAATTATTATTTCAATAGTTCTTTTGATTTTATTTCAAAAAAATTGCTTTGCCCAGATAATAAAAGATGAAGATCAGCAACAGAATGTTTTAGAACAACAATCGCAAAACACTGATGCAACAGGAGAAAATTATGAGGACATTGATGAATTGTCAAATACTATTCTCCTTCATCCGATAAATTTGAATCGTGCAACTGAAGAAGAATTAAATCAATTGGTTGAAATTGGAGTAATTACTGATTTGCAATTTCAATCATTAATAAGTTATCGGGTTTTCTTTAAAAAATTTATCAGCATATTTGAGTTGCAGGCTGTACCGTATTTTGATTTAACTACTATCAATAATTTACTGCCCTTCATTAAAGTTACAGCTGAACTTGATGATGTAAATGCATCGATTAAGGAATTAATGAGTCAAGGCGATTATATGTTTTTGTTTAGATCGCAACAGATTCTTGAAACAGCAAAAGGTTATTCAGCTATTGATACAATTTCAAATGACACAAACAGATATTTGGGAAGCCCGCAAAAAATTTATGCAAGATTCAGGTATAACTATGGGACAAAAGTGAGCTATGGAATTACTGCTAAAAAAGATGCTGGTGAAGAATTGTTTAAAGGGTCACAACAAAACGGATTTGATTTTTATTCGGCGCACTTTTTTATAAAGGGAAATAAATTGATCAGGGCATTAGCTATTGGTGATTATACTTTGAATTTTGGACAAGGATTGATTATGTGGGGAGGATTTGCATCCGGAAAAAGTCCGATTGTTCAATCGGTTCAAAAAGGCGGAAGAACAATTAAGCCCTATACTTCTTCCAACGAAGTTAATTACTTCAGAGGTGTTGCATTGTCAATTGGGAGAAAACACTTTTCATTCTCGCCATTCTTCAGTTATAAAAAACTGGATGCAAATATTGCTTTTGTTGATACGGTATCTGATTTGTTAATAATCACTTCTTTTGGAGGTGATGGCTATCATCGAACTTATAACGAACTCACGCACAAGGGCGCAACAAAACAAACAACCTACGGTGGTAATTTTAATTTTATTTATAAGAGTTTTCATATTGGTTTAAGCGGAGTTCAAAACATATTGGATGTCACTGATGTTATTCAACGGGCCTATCCTTATAATCAGTTTAGTTTGAATAGTGTGAATATGAGTAATGTTTCAATTGATTATAACTTGAGAATAAGCAATATGCAATTGTTTGGTGAAGCTGCAACTTCAAATAATGGTGGCAAGGCATTAATTCAAGGGGTGCAAATGAGTTTATCGCCTAAAGCTGATTTGTCACTGGTATACCGAAATTATTCCAAGGAATTTTTAGCACCCTTTTCACAAGTGTTTGGTGAAAGCAGTACTCCAAATAATGAAAATGGTTTGTATGCCGGACTAACCATTCGCCCCTCCCGAAAAATTACTTTTGATGCTTATAGCGACTTCTTTAATAAGAAATGGCTGGACTTTGGAATTGATGCTCCCTCATATGGAACTGATTTTTTCTCGCAAATAACATTCAAGCCCACAAAATATATTTCATTCTATATTCGATACAGAGATAAAAGCAAGCAGGTAAATAATGGTTTGGCAGATTCTAATCTCGATAATTTAGTTTGGGAACGGAAACAAAATCTAAGATTGAATTTTAATTATAAAGTCAATCAACTCATTTCTTTTCAAAGCAGGGTAGAGGCTGTTCGTTTTAAATCCGGTAATTCAGATAATACAAATGGAATATTATTCTTTCAGGATATTAATTTTAAAAAATCAGGTGTGCCGCTTGCTGTTACTTTACGATACTGCAATTTTGATACAGATGATTATGACACTCGGATTTATGCTTTTGAAAGTGATGTCTTATACAGTTACAGTATTCCTTCCTTTCAGGGAAAAGGAATGCGATGGTACCTTTTGCTTCGTTATACTTTAAACAAACACATTGACATCTGGGCGCGCTTGGCTCAAACTTCTTATCTGAATCAAACTGTTATTAGCAGTGGTTTGGATGAAATTAATTCCAATCATAAAACCGAATTGAAACTTGAAATGAGGTTGAGGTTTTAATAATTTGAAAGATTAATTGTTTTGATTTTAATACACCTATTCAAAAAAGGTTGCTAATTCTATTTCATATTAATTAGTTTGAAATATTGAGTGGCTATATTCACGAAAAATATTTTTAAATGGCAGATATGAATCTTGGTGTAGGTTCTCGGGTTCAACATCCAAAGCATGGACAAGGAGTAGTAATCGGAATTCGTTTTGATACTTACTTAATTACTTTCATTGATCACGGAACGAAAGAATTAGAAAAGGATGATGAATTGATTGAAACTCTTTATGCAGAAAATGTTTCCGCAGAAGTTGAAACTACTTCTGAAGTAAAAAAATCTCTTCTCGGAATTCTCCGGCAGTGGAATGGAATTGGAGAGATTGTACCACTTGGTTAGCGTTGGAAAAACGGAACTATAATTTTAAAACCATTTGACAAAACGCTTCAGCCAAAAGAAATTCCAATTGATACTTTCTTCCATAAAATTGTGATGCTTCGCGATCGGCTTCGCGTGCTTGAACAGCAAATTAATTCTAATAAGAAACTGAGTGATGAGGAGAAAGTTGATATGCAGCAATACATTACACGCTGCTATGGTTCAATGACAACTTTTAATGTACTTTTCAGAAATAAGGAACAACAATTTGTAGGAGAAAAAACAAAAGAAGATTAAGTATGAAAACAATTTCAAAAATATTTTTGATTGTTACAACTCTGATGGTGTTTTCAAAAAAAAGTGAAGCGCAATTTTATTTCAGAGCTGGATACAATATCGGACTAACCAATCCCAATGAGTTAAACAGAGTGATTTATATACATAACCAGATTAACAGTTTTTATTATGCGTCTGGTAAAGAAATGAATTCCGTTAAAGATTTTGGAGGCATTCAAATTGCAATGGGATCTGAGTTTGATGAAAGCTCTGGTTGGGAAATGAGTTGGACAAACAAACACCATGTTGCTAAATCTGATTTTATGTATCAGGGACAAAAAGTTAACAGATATTTAAAAGTACGCACAAATAATTTTGGAATCGGATTTTATGGCGGAAGCAAAAATGTGTCTATTGGTGGTTCACTCGACTTTGGAAATTTTAAAGGGTTTTACAAACGAACTGATGACACCAGCAAAAACGCAAAGTATGTTTCAGTTTTTCAGAATCAATTGGTATTTGGCGGTTCAAGTGATGAAGAAGATCATGGGTTATTAAGAATTTTACAAATGGGTTTTACCCCTTTTATACAATTAAAAGGCGGACCATTGGGTTTACGAATATTTTATCAATGGCAATTTATAAATCTTCCACTTGATAATATTGATAATAAATTGGTTGGTGGTGATATTGAACAGGATAATGTTTTACAAGATAAGATGAGCAATTTCGGCATAATGCTTTTCATTCAATTAGGTGGTTATAAATAAAATTCGCACATGAAAAAATTTACAATCTTCATTTTGTTTTTGGCTTTTTACTTTACTTCAAACGCGCAGATTAATTTCTCAATAGGGAAATCTATTTATCCATTTACTGCCCCCGGTTTTCAAACTTTCTTTCAAACTTACAACGCTTCATTTACTGATTTAAAAACTCCATTCAAGCCTGATTTTCCTACTGCGGGTGGTTGGAGTTGGAGAGCAGGTTACCTTATCGGAAATCATGATGACGGTGCCGGAGTGTTTTATAATTCAACAACAGGTGTAAATAGTTTTAGAACATCAAATGAAGTTGAATTCAACAATGGAGAGAAACGAAGACTTGTACTTCAAATAAGAGACTGGGCTACTGATGTATCACTTGGTGTTGGCAGTGATAATTTTCACATTTCTTTAAACGGAACTATGGTGTTGCATTCAAATAAACTTTTTTGCAGTTATATTTTCAGCGATGGTTCTGAAAGTTTTGGAATAGAACACAATTTGAATGGAATATTTTCTGCCAGCAGGTTAACGGGAGGGTATGGTGCTGAAGTTGGTCTTGGTGTTAAATACCTTCAATTGGTTTTCAGAATCTCAAAAATTTATAAACCGTTTCAAAAAGATGGAAGTACTTACCTTAATTATTATTCTGACTTAAATGAGTTTAAACTAAATGCCTCGTTGAATGGAAATAGTACTTATCCTGCCGAGTACATGCCTGCAGATTATACTCAATTTCTGGCGGACCAATTGACTTCAGAAACTAATAATAATTTCGTTTATATCAATGACCGTGGATGGCAATTTGGTTTATCTCTTATGTTTTTATTTCCAACAAACAATTAATCAAGATGAAGAATATACTGACTGTAATAGCTATAATATAGGTTGTAGTTTTTACTGCCTGTAATAAGGAAGACAGCAACACCAAAAGACTTACAAGGCACGAAGGAAGATGGACCATTGATTATGCAAACATTCTTAATTATGATTCATCTGGCACGGCTATAGTTGATTCCATTATTAATTCCCCTGGTGAATTGGTGTTTTTTCGCACCGGATCTTTTTCGGCATTGTTTGGTTACCGACAAGCCATTTTTTTAATTACCGATTCATTGGGTTCTCATGGCTATTATTTTGATTACATGTTTGATGGAAAAAGAATTGATATACAAAATTGCCAATCACCGTTTATAATAAACGGAACTTATTCTTCCGCAATTGATAGGGGGCGGGAGCAACAATGGGAATTATTTGGTGCAAATGGAAATACAGCCGCAGCAACAACCTTAACGGGTAAGTTTGTTCTTCACATGATTCGTTCGAAGGATTAATATTTTTTGTAGAAATAAAAGCGCAACGAAAATTTACTGAATTTTCGTTGCGCTTTTATTAAATCCTAATGAGCCATCTCGTGATGATCGACTTTAGCATATTCTTCATGCAACTTCTTTTGAATTTCACCGGGTACCACAGAGTACTCGGCTAACTTTGAACGGAAACTTGCACGACCTTGAGAAAGCGAACGAAGAGTTGTTGAATATTTATCTAATTCCGATTGTGGTACTCTAGCTTTTATTACTTGGAAGTGATTTTGCGAATCCATTCCCAGAATTGTAGCTCGACGGGTTTGTAAATCACCCATTACGCTACCCATATCGCTTTCGGGAACAAGCACTTCCAAATCATGTATCGGTTCTAATAATTTGGGTTCTGCATTTTGAAAAGCTTCTTTAAAGGCCATCATCCCCGCAATTTTAAATGCCATGTCGTTTGAATCTACTGGGTGCATTTTTCCATCGTAAACATACACCGCAATGTCGCGAACATAAGAACCTGTAATTGGGCCGTTGGTCATTCGGTCCATTACACCTTTTAATATAGAAGGCATGAAGCGCTGATCAATAGCACCACCAACTATACAATTATGGTAAACTAATTTTCCACCCCAATCCAGATCCACTATTTCAACACCCCGCACAGTAAATTCATTATTTGGTTTATATCCTTCGTACCAAGGTTCAATGTGCATATACACTTCACCAAACTGCCCCGAACCTCCACTTTGTTTTTTATGCCGGTAATTTGATTTAGATGCTTTACGGATTGTTTCGCGATACGGAATTTTTGTTTTCTCAAACTCTACTGATAGTTTGTATATATTTTCTAACCGCCACTTAATTGCAGATAAGTGCAACTCTCCCTGCGCGCCAAGAATAATCTGTTTCAATTCACGAGAGTAATCAATAACCAGAGTCGGATCTTCACGATGTATTTCTTGTAACGCTTCGCCTAATTTTTCATCATCGTGTTTATTGAGTGCAATAATCGCAACCTGAATTCTTGGTTCAGGAAATACAATTGGCTTGATTGTTAAATCAAAGCCTTTTGCATGCAGTGTTTGGTTAGTATGGGTATTTTTTAATTTCAAAGTCGCACCAATATCGCCGGCCGAAAGTTTGTTGATGGTGTTTCGGTTTTTTCCATCCACTATGAACAGTTGATTGATGCGCTCAACTGTTCCGTTTGCTTCATTGGTTAATTCGGTGCCAACCGAAACTTCACCGCTCAATACTTTAAACAAAGTTAAATTTCCCAGATGTGGTTCAACCAGTGATTTGAAAGTGAAGAGCACTGTTGGTTTTGTTGCATCACAAGCAATCGATTTTCCGTCAGCTGTTTCTTCAGCAGGCATTTCGATCGCACACGGCACAACATTGTCAATGAATCCCATCATTCGACCACTACCCATATCATTTTTTGCAGAGATGCAAAACACCGGAAACAATTCGTGTTTCATCATTCCCTTTTTAATTCCCATGCGCATTTCATCTTCATCCAATGTGCCTTTTTCAAAATAAAGTTCCATCAGTTTCTCATCGTTCTCAGCTGCTTTCTCCACAAGAATATTATGCAACTCATTGGCGCGTTCTTTTTCTGAATCTGGTATCGGTAATTTTTCCGGCTTGCCTCCGGTTGCGGGAAATTTATACTGCACCATTTTAAGTAAATCAATAATGGAATTGAAACCAGTTCCTTCGTTGAGTGGATACTGCATCAACACCAATTGCGAACCGAATCTGTTTTTTGCCTGCTCAATGGTTTCATCCCAGTTTGATTTTTCGTGGTCGAGTTGATTTACAGCAAACATTAAGGGTTTTTTAAAATCTTCCACATAATTCCATATGAGTTCAGTGCCGACTTCAACTCCGTGTTGCGCATTCAGCAACATCAGGCCTGTATCAGCAACACGCAAAGCAGAGATTACTTCGCCTATGAAATCATCAAGCCCCGGTGTATCAATAATATTTATTTTGTAATCGCGCCATTCTGTATGCATGAGAGTGGAGTAAACTGAATTCCCTCGCGCAATTTCAATTTCGTGATAATCAGATACGGTAGTTCCTTCTTCAATTGTCCCTCGGCGGTTAATCAATTTCGCTTCGAACATCATTGTTTCGGCAAGGGTCGTTTTGCCGCTTTTCGTTGCACCCAAGAGCACTATGTTCTTGATGTGCTTGTCATCGTAAACTTTCATAGGCTAAAAATTTAAAAAGTGAATTTTAGTTTTCTTAAAAGTAAGTGAAATATTTTTATCAGAAAAGAATATTAATCATATATGTAAGGGTAACAAATATGTTACCTCAGTTTTAAATTTTGGGGATGGACTTATTGTTTTAAAAGCAATTCTTTTGGAAAAGAATAATCAGTATTGAACAGAAAATTTCTATCAGTCAATGTCAATAGAAATGCAATAATGTCTACTTTATCATTCGAAGAAAGCAGGATAGGGGCCTCCAGTTTTTGTGAAAGTGTTTTGCTTTGATGAATTCCGGAAGTGTAATGATTCAATACATCTGATAATTTTTTGAATCGGCCATCGTGCATATATGGATAAGAGAATTCAATGTTGCGGAGTGATGGCACTTTGAATTTTAATGAATCGTTTGGAGCAAGTGTTATTTTCATTCGTCCGATATCATTGAGTGTTGCATCAACATAGAGTCCGTTATTTTCAAATTGCTGATTGGTGAAAAGAGGTTCCTGATGGCAGCCCGAACAGTTTGTTTTGAAAAGTTTGTAACCGTTTTTTTCCTGTTGGGTAAATGTTGCTTCTTTTCGCATCACGCTATCATATTTTGAATTGCTGCTGATGAGAGTGAGCATAAATTGTGATATTGCTTTTAAGGTATGTTCACCGGTAATGATGCTATCGCCAAATGCTTTTAAGAATAATGTTGGATAAAGTTTAGATCGTTGAAGTTTTCTTACAACACTATCTATGTTGCTTGCCATTTCCTTTTCATTGGCAATCGGAGCAAGTGGCTGCATGTCAAGATGGTTAATTGCGCCATCCCACATAAAAGATTTTTGCCAGGCCAGATTCATTAATGCCGGCGCATTTCGGGTTCCGATTAAATTATTTATGCCATGACTTAATGCATGATCAATATGAGCAAATGCTGTAAATTGTGAATGACAACTGTTACACGAGATGGTATTGTCTTTTGAAAGTATTGGGTCATAAAATAGTGCTCTTCCCAATTCAACTTTATCATGAGCCAATGGATTTTTTGAAAAATCATATGCCGGCTTAGGCCAGTCTTTTGGAACATAAAAAAGTTTTTCATTAAATATCGTGAAACCTGATATCGTAAAACAAATTCCGATTAAAAGGAAAAACGATTTTTTCATTTTTTCTGAATGCTGAAAACCGATGCGATTTTATTTGAAAATAAAACAGCTTCTTTCGATGGAGAAACAATGTTGTTTGTATTGACTAAATCAATTGATTCAAAAAGTTTTGCTAAGTCAATATCGATATCAATATTTTTTTTCGATTCAACCATTAAACTAATTGTCTGGATTGAATTATAGGGGAATTGGTAGCCACCAATATGAAACTGAAACTCATTGTTGCGAGTCGTGCAAAGATTGCATTTACCTTCCAGCTTGAAATTGATGTATCCATTTTGCCAGGTCCAGTACATTCCTTTTGTCGGGTCAAGATCACCACCCATTACACCTGAAACATTGGTGATGCTGTCAATTCCTAACTTGAATTTTATTTCGGTATAAGAAATATTGAGTGGCGGATGTATCAAAATACTTAATAAGTTTTCATTCGCATCAATTAAATGAAAACTGTTTTCTTCTTTCCAAACAACTTTACTGTCATTTAATAATTGTATTCCGGATATATAAAATCGTAATAAATCAAATTGAATACTATCGTTAATTCCGGTTTTATAAAATGCCGGCTGATTAAAATTGATAACTGAATTATTAAATGTCGGATAAAATGAAACCGATATATCATTGCTTTTTTGAGCATGCGTATTTGAATAAATTGAATTTAAAAAAAGAAGGAAGACAACAATTCTGATTTTCATCTTTAAAAGTTTTGTCATCTTGCGTTGATTGATTTTTGCAAAAACTATTTTAATTATATGTGGACTAAAAAAATCAAGCCATGGCGATTTCACCATGGCTTGAAAATTAAATCAATTATTCTGAGTTCTACTTAACAATAGTAACTTTTTCGCGAATGGAATTTGCTCCGTTTAAAATATGAATCACATATTCTCCGCTGTAAAGTTTTTTTGTATCGAAATAAACAATGGTACTACCGGGGTTAATTGTTTTTTTATCAATCAATTTTCCTGTAATATCAAACAACGAAATGCTAATTGGCTCAATGGTTAAACCATTTGCCTGAATGGCTATAAAATCATTTGCCGGAATAGGGAATATTTTAATGTCGGTTCCATTCTGTATATTTTCATTAACACCTGAAGCAGTAGGAGTATAAACTGGTACAGATTCTGTAATTGAAGTAACCTTTGCAGCTGTTTTTACTCCATAAAAAGTTGGGCCAACAACATATGGATATGCTGAATTCCAGTTTGCATTTACAGTGGCGAAGTAGCAATAAATTCCTGCAGGGTACTCGGGTGTTACACAAAACCGACCATTGTGTTCATCTAAATAATCTGGATTGGAAAGATGGCTTATAAATTCATAATCCTCTCTGAAATATCCTAACGGATAAGTTGTACTTACGGGAGGTCCATCAGGAACATTGGTTCCATCTGCCCATTGTGTACGCGTAGTAATATTTCTTAATTGATAACCCGATTTCATTCGGGTAATTCCACCGGTTCCGTTGGTATTTAAATTAGCATATGCACCGTAAATAGGAAAACCATCGTAGGCAAAACCAATCAATGGAGAATGCTGTGTGCTGTCAATTGCATACAATCCATCAGCCGCATATAAATTGCAAATGGTAGATATAACATTTAGATCCAAATCAAACGCAGATGGATTTTGATGATGGTGATAGTTTCCCATTGCTGGATGACCCTTCGAACAATCAAATCCCGGTTTCTCTGCAGGTATAGCATCTCTATTCCAGCTTTGTGTAGCACCCATTCCACCCGGACAAGGAGGATTTCCAGGACCACCACATAAAGCATTTGAGTCGCTATCCCATGCCACTCCATCTCTATAGTCAAATAGGGCCACTCCATTAATAAATAATCCAATGTTTCCCCCTGTGGTTACGGTTAAGTTACCGATATTTTGCTCTGGATTCAATGGCATTTTAAATATCGCATTTTGTGATATAGCTAATGACGGATTTCCAAAGAAAGGACCGGTTGGATATGCGGGTATTCCATTCGCTCTTACATAAACCCAGCTTGATGAATACAATACAGTTTTCACATTTGCGGAATCATTATCCTGAATAACAGTTGAATTGCCACTCACATAATGTTGACCTTTTATTCCGGTAGTGTTTTGAATCCATGAACTGATGGCAGGATTTGTTTGTGCAAATACCAGTTGAGTACTTGCAATGATTAGCAGTGTGATGAATTGTTTTTTCATTGGGGAATTATTGTTGGTGAATTAATTTAATGATTGAAATTTTTGATGCTGATTTTATTTTGAGGAAATAAATTCCATTGGGTAAAAGTGAAAAATCATTTGATGCTATTTCACTACCCGAAAAAATTATTTGCCCCATTGAATTACTTAGTTGATAATTTTCTTTTTCCGTTTTGGATAAAACATTAATGGTTGATGAAAAAGGATTGGGAAATACTTCATCATTATCAGTTGATGCAATTGCAGGAACATTAGTTTCAGGAAGCATGGTACAACTGTATGCCAATGGATTCAATTCAATCGGAGCGCCTGGTATTAATGTCAATCCGTTGAATCCCGGATAGGTTGTTTCGTAAAGCGTGCATCTGAAAACTGAATTATTAGTAGGAGTTGTTCCTTGTGAAATTATTGAGCCGGCTTGTCCGACTGGGCTAACATATTTCCAAACAATATTTTCAGCAGTATCAATTTCAAAAAAATTTCCTTTCGGGCCTTCGCAAATTATTGTGTTACCATTTGCTAATCGTTGGGCACCTGAAATATTCATTGCATAAAAACTGGTTGGGGTTGTTGCCTGATAAGACCAATAAGCTGAAGAAGGCAAGTAAGATTGACCTACACTTAAAGTATAATCGCCAGTACCATTAGCAGGAGGTGCAATAATATCTATGGTAGAAAAATTACCTGCCGGCCGACCAATCCCATTATTAAATATCATGATGTTTCCTGCATCATTCAATCCACTCTCAATCCAATGAGGGTTGTGTTGGCCGAACAGTTTTTGATCAGTTGCAAGTCCTCTTCCATATGCTTCCGGATTTCCCCATCTGTATAAAAGATCACCTCCCTTGTTGTGTACGCCACCAGTGTGAGATGCTGATTGTGAAGTGGTGGTGCTATGATCAATGATGTAAAATTCATTTTGATTGTGTGCACTCAAAATAATTTGATCCAGTGCAGCATTGTAATCAAGACCGTTACAGTGAAGCCAGTCGGCTTGTGTGCCGAGATTGTAATTTAAATTTATTAATTCGGGGTGATCAGCAACCACACCGTAATTTGGTTTTGTCTGATCGAAATCCTGAATCAAATGATCCCATGCGCGCCATTCCCAAACCACATTTCCTCCGTTTGTACCAACCGGTTGTATTTCAACAATTTTATCGCTCCATACTACTGTTCCAATATTTGCCGGATTAGCACCGGCTGCAATTGCTTCGGATGCAGTTTTTAAATCATACGAAATGGCTAATACATTTCCGTTAGGCAAAATTCTAATATCGTGATGCTGACATTCAGTTGAATTTGAAATAGTATAGGTCCATGTAATATTTCCAGCCCAATCAAATCTTTCTATTATTCCCCCTAAACCACCAGCATTGAATGTTGCATTATTAAGTTTCCCGGTTCTCAATAAAGATCCATCTTCCAAAAAATAACATGATTGACCGGGCTGATGAGTGCTTGTCCATGAATGAATCTGGTAGCCACACTTGTCAATGAGGTAGGTTGTGTTTCCAAAATTCGGGGCGAATAAAACATACCCAATTTGTGAATCGGGGGTTTGCGGGAATAGTCCTACTGTTTGTGCATTTGAAAATTGAATGGATAGAAACAGAAATAAAATTGAAATTAATTTTTTCATTGAATTTGAATTTATTTTCTGAAATGAATCTGACAGCCGATTGATTTTGTTTCAGGAACTGAAACTTTTTTTCCATTCAACAATTCATCAACAGCATCGGCAACATAATGCTGTTGTACTTTATCGGGTTCTGCTCCATTGTCGTCAATGGCACCATTATATATAATTACCCATTCACCTTTTTCTTTCCAGATAATAAAGGCGTGTGGAGTTTTTTGCGCACCGAAAATTTTGGCAACGGTTTGTTCTCCATCACACAGATAAGGGAAATTAAATTTTTCATTCTTTGCTTTCTCAATCATCTTTAAAAAGGAATCTTCGGCATAGGTAATTGTATCGCTGGAACATATAGCAATAAGCGGCACGCCAAGGTTTTTATATTTTGAATTTAACTCGTTCAATCTTTCAGGATACAATTTTGCAAACGGACAATGATTGCAGGTAAAAACAATAATGAATCCTTTAGCGCCCGGAAAATCTTTTAGTGAAACAAAATTTCCATCTGTATTTTTTAAATGAAAATCATAACTTGTTTTGTTGTCTTTGATACTGAATCCAACGGACAAAATGCAAATGGCAGCAAAGAGTGAAAAGCTGAAAAATCTTTTTATCATTTTATCAGTTTGTTTAAAGTTTCAAGTGACATTGATTGGGCAAAAAATTTTTTATACTTTTTTTTATTGTTAAGAATCAGTGTTGCAGGTATTGAACCACTCCATTTTTTGTCAACCAGGTTTATCAATTTGTCAGCATTATTTTCATCCAACAAAAAAACCGGTTCATTGATTTTAAATTTTTCAATTAGTTGGGGCAATGTTTTTATTGAATCTTTTTTCATATCCAAGCTCACAAAAATCATTTTCACTTTTTCATTCTTGTGCTGCTCAGAGAAGGAAACAAAATCAGGCAACTCGCTCAAACAAGGTAAACACCATGATGCAAAAAAATTGATAAAGTAAGTTGTGTCACTTTTATTCGAATATATTTTTTGCAATGAATTAAAATTTATTACTTGAACAGTTTGCGCCTGCGTTTTTTCAAAAGGTGAAAAAATCAGTATGAAAAAAAGCCAAATCAAATTTCTATTCAACAACAAATTTTTTAACAATTGTTTGTTTTGATTTTTCGTCGGTTAGCTGTAAAAGGTAATTTCCAGATATCAAATGACTGATATCAATTCCATTTTGAATTTTTGGCTGCGGAAGCATGTAAATTGTTCTTCCAATTGCATCGCAGATTTTTATGTAATAAACCTTTGTGGTTGGGTCATTAAATGAAATGAATAATTTACTGTTTGCCGGATTTGGAAATAAGGTGAAATCAAAGGAGCCTGATGAAAGATTATCCGCTGAAGTTGAAGATAAATCTTTTACCACAAACTGACCCATCATTCCTTCATCTTCATGCAATGAAATATGGCAATGAAACATAAAGGGATGAAGGCTGTCGGCATAATCCTCAAACTTCGCAATGAATTTCACAACCGAGGGAGTGTTGCCTGTTTTACCCGGAATGAAAACAACATCTTTCCATCCGGCTTGCGCAGCTACCGGAGCTGCACCGTTGACCGAAATAATATTGAACTCAACATCATGAATATGAAACGGATGCCCGAATACAGATGAGCTTGTTATTTGCCATATCTCAGTATTATTTAATGGAACTTCATATTCAATGTGATTAATGTCAAATAATTTATGATTAAGTATAAATGCATTTGGCCCGAGAATAGGTGGATTGGTAACACCGGTACTATCACTTATCGTAATCATTCTGGTACTATTTGCATCAGCAACATTTAATAAAACATTTGTAGTTAGTGTTGTTGGTATTGTAGTGATAGGTGCCCCTGTTTGTGAAGTAATATTTAAATGAAGCATATTAAAATCTGCATGACCAAGTGCATTTGCAAATGGACCATTGGTAAAGCTTTCGCCACCTGCAACAAAACCTCCAAGTGAAGAATTATATGCTTTCAAATCAACTGAAGTTCCTGACTGACCGTTACAGTCTACCAGAATTTCTATTCGCTCACCGGCATGTAATAAATATCTGTTAACCGAAACGGGCGCATCAAGCAATCCACCATCAGAACAGATCACAGAAAAATATCTGTTGTCGCTGAAACCAATATTGTAGGAGCGCTCAATGGCAGCATCTAAAATCCGAAAGCGAATAATTTGCGCCGGCACCGAATATTGCGGACGAAGAGTTCCATTTACAATCATACTGTCACCATAAGGAACGACAGTAAATTGGTTTGATGTATTGATATCGCGATCTGTTAAAACCAAAGGGATATCATCCACACCATATGTTCGCGGCAATGCCAATGCTGATTCAATATCATCTCTGACAATTATTAAACCTCCTAAACCTTTAGTGATTTGTTCTTCGGTCATCATATGCAGGTGAGGGTGATACCAGTATGTTGCTGCATTATTAGTTACTTTCCAGTATGGTTGCCAAACTGTTCCCGGTGGAATTACCTGGTGAGGCCCTCCATCCATCACCGCTGGTAAGTGCATTCCATGCCAGTGAACAGTAGTTGAATCGTTCAGATAATTATGAATGTTCATGTGAACGGTGTCTCCTTTATGAAATATTAAAGTCGGGCCCCAGAAATTTCCATTTACTCCTGCAGTAATAGTTTGTTGACCAGGCAATAGCTGTTTAAAGGTATCTCTTAAAGCAAGATTGAAAGTTGTTCCTGATAATGTATCAGGTATCCAAAGAGTATTGTAAGATTGAGCAAAAGAATTATTAGATATTACATAGAATAATAGAATTGTTAATAGGTTTTTTCTCATAAAAAATTGGAAGTTTTTAAAAAAAAAATTTTGTTTAAGACTGATTTGCTTTTTAAAGGTTTAATGGTAGTTAAAAAAATATTTTCTCATACATCAATTTAGGATTAACTGAATTCAAAAATATTATAAATGAAAAAATAAATCGTAATTCCTTATTACGGATATACAAAATGAGAATTTTAAAAAGTGTAAGATCAAGGACACACTTATTAAAAAGAATTCGTTATTCAATAGGCGATCAAAAAATTATTTTACCTCCACATACTTAATATACCAGCTGCAGCTATAGTTCTTACAAACCAATATCCCAATTGTACCAATACCCAACTCCAACCTTTTCTTTCAAACATAGCTGGAGTTCCTAATACAGGAGCCAAGACCATCAATAAAAAAATTATTGCATGAACTAAGCCATGTTGAAAGGTATGATAACTATGCCCGTCTGGTGCTACATCCTGACCGGGACCTGTTACCCAACTTAGTATGAATAATGTGTAAAGTATTGTTAATAAAATAGTAACACCATAGGTAACGGCTGGATTTTTCGGAGCTAATTCTTCAACTGTTATACCTCTGGATTTTGCATATATTTTTCCCATTACAGAAGGATGAAACCACATATATGCAATTACAATTTGAGCGACCACAGCTGCAGCGAATGCTAACCAATTTACTTCCATTTTTATTTTGTTTTAGATAGGGTTTAAAATTTTATAAATGTAATTTTATTTGTCATAAAAGTTGGAAAAAAATTATAACTGGTTAGTTAATTTGAATGGAAGATTATTTCTTATTCTTTTTTAATAATCGTTGTAATACTGGAAAAATAAGCATCCAAAGCATTACTATTGATTTTATCTTTTCATCATTAATAATAATGATAGAAAGAATAATCAAACAAAGAATAATGATAAATGAAATGAGCGCTACTTTTTTTCTTTCCAATTCGTTTAACTGTGCACTTATGTCCTGCGTGTTTCTCAGTTGTGGTCGCTGAATTAAAATATAACGCTGCAAAAAAAATTGTGAACTTATACATAATAAAATAATGGATAGATAAATGACCAAAGCAACGGCGGTTCCCTTGATTGAGGCAATTACTGTTGCACCAAATGGAAACAAACCCACAAAAAACAGCAGCACCAGATTTCGGAGTACTAATCCAAAATCATAATCTCTCAGTACACTGAATAATTTTAAATGCTGGTACCAGATCTTTCCGATAAATCCGAAACTGACAGTGTAGGCGAGAAAAACTGGAGCAAGATGACTGATTAATTCTGATGCATAATTTTCCGGAACTACATCAGCTAAATCCGGAACCCGGATTTCTATTGCCATCAAAGTGATGACAATGGCAAATACCGCATCACTGAAGAGAATCATCCGTTCGAGTTGAAATTCTTTTTTCATTTCGTCACGCGAAATGTTTTCGTTTTGATCACTCATTTTAAATTAATTTATTGCGATGAAAATAATTACTAATCAAAAATATAATACAGGTAAACAATGGAAACTTCTTAATTTTTACTTTTCATTTGAAGTTCTAAATTTTCTATATGAATAAAACAAGACTTGAAGCTTTCAGTGACGGTGTGCTGGCAATAATAATAACCATTATGGTTTTGGAGTTAAAAACACCAGAATCAACAGATTGGGAAGAAATGAAAGCAATTTTTCCAACACTTGCCAGTTATGCGTTAAGCTTTGTTTTTATAGGGATTTATTGGGGAAATCACCACCATTTATTGCATACTGTAAAAAAAGTAAATAGTAAAATTATATGGGCAAACATGCATTTGCTTTTTTGGTTATCGTTGATTCCTTTTGCTACTCGATGGATTGAAGAAAATCATTTCGATAAAATCTCCGTCGCTGTTTTTGGCTCCTTGCTTTTTATAAGTGGATTAGCTTATTTTATTCTGCAGCAGATTATTGTTCGGCATCATCACTTTCAGGAAAAAATGAAAGAGGCAATGGATAAATCAACGAGAAAGGGACTTATTTCTACTGTACTTTATTTGATCTCAATTTTTGCAGCTTTTATTCATCCATATATTTCTGAAGTCCTCTTTGTTTTGGTTGCAATTTTATGGTTAGTGCCAGATAGGAATATTGAAAAAGCATTAGAGGAATAATTATTAATACAAAATTGGAATAAAGTGATTTTGAAAATTCTGATATTACTTTAAGATATTTGCACCAATGAAATCAATTGCTGAATTACAGGAAGTATTCAATCGCTATTTAAAGAAACAATCATTCAAAAATCAACCTGAAGAACTGTATAATCCTTTTCAATATATTCTTTCACTGGGTGGAAAGCGAATGCGCCCAACAATGGTTTTACTGGGTTGTGAAATGTTTTCTCATGACGCTGAACAGGCTTTACCACAGGCTATGGCCATTGAATTGTTTCATAATTTTTCATTGATTCATGATGATATTATGGATAAAGCTCCATTAAGAAGGGGTAAACCAACTGTTCATGAGAAGTTTAATAATAATACAGCTATTCTTTCAGGTGATGTAATGCTCGTATATGCTTATGAGTATTTACTGGAAAATTCAAAAGAAAAAGCTGAGCAATTAATTCGATTATTTAATAAAACAGCAATTGAGGTTTGTGAGGGGCAGCAATTTGATATGAATTTTGAAAATGATAATCGTGTAAGCGTAAATGATTATTTAAAAATGATCGAACTTAAAACTGCTGTGTTGCTAGGATGTGCGCTGAAAATGGGTGCAATAATGGGAGGTGCAAATGAAGACGATACTAATAGGATTTATGAAGTTGGAAGAAAACTCGGAATTGCATTTCAATTGCAGGATGATGTTTTAGATTCATTTGGTGATGAAAAAAAATTCGGTAAACAACCTGGAGGTGATATCATTCAAAATAAAAAAACAATGCTGCTAATTGAAACTTTAGAAAGGGCTACTGAAGAACAATTAAAAGTTCTTAAATTTTGGCTGGATAAAAAAGAGTTTGAACCGAAAGAAAAAGTTAAGGCAATTATGGATATATATTATGAATTAAATATCAGAGATATTGCTGAAAATGAAATTCTAAGATATTACGAAGAAGCAATGTTAACTTTAGATGAAATTGATATTCCGGAAATTGGCAAAACAGAAATCCGAAATTTCGCTAAATCACTTTTGGTAAGAGAAAGCTAATTAAAACCAAACTCCGTTTTCCAATCTGTGTTTTGCATGCCCTTTACAATCTTTCTTGGTTGTCGCGCAAGAATAAAAAATAATGCTTGTTGTAAATATAAACACCAATAGAATAACTGATTTTATTATTGAGGTTTTTTTCTGTGCTTTCATCAGGGGCAAACTTATATGGTAAAACGAAGGACTAAAGAGATTGTTGCACACACATATAAACTGAAATTTAAGTGTTGCATATTGTCACACAAAAATGACAATCGAAATTATACTAAATTCTTCGAAGAAATCGTTTTAAACCAATTACTTTTTATTTAAAATGAATAGGCTTTTAATAATTGGAAATTTGTGAAATCAACATGTTTTAATAAACAATTTTAAAATTTATAAAATGTTTAATTACCTTACTCGGGCTATGGAAGTAAATGGACATTTAATCCGTAAGGTGTGGGAGAAAGCTTCTCCTATACTTGGTCAGGATTCTGAGCTGTTTCGAATAGACATGCAAGGGCGATGGATTCGCAAGAAGGATTTCAATAGTATTGATTCTATCTATGGCTGGACTATCTACCCTATAAATTCGCCTGCCAATGATTTTAGTGATTTGGGCAAATTGATTCCGATTCACACACATGAAAATCAAGTTCCTTTGGCGGGAATTCAATCTCCGACTGATATGGTGTTCAGAGAAAGTTATATCTGAAAAGATAATTTGGTATTGAACAAATCGAACAACAGTCAATTCCTGATATTTAGTAAAATATAAAATTCCTGATGAAATTCGGACTGGCATCCTGTATTTCAAGTGTTTATAGTGAAACCTTAATAAGGTTTCTTATCGTATAAACATGCAAACTACTGGTTATGAAAAATCTCAGCCCTAATTGGATAACAGAAGGTTTGATTGATTTTGAATACAAAAAATATTTGTTGCTTGACTATTTACAAGAGGTTAGTAAGCAGTTTGATGAAAAGAAATTGTATCCAACATTAGCAGATATTATTTCGCATTACCAGAATTTACAGCAATTAAAGGAAAATAAGGAGATTGTTGCTCAAGCCTTTCCTAAAGTAATATCAAAAATAGATTTTGAAAATTTTAAATTGAAATATGAAAAACTACTAGTAGAAAACAAATGTATTGAGGAATTGGAAACCATATTGGATTTTGCTCTTCCTCAATTGCAAACAACACTAAAAGATGGGAGGGAATTGTATGCTGCAGTAGAAAATGACCTGCAGATTTTTCCTGTAGGCATTGTTCCGGTAAATACCGAATTTGGGTATTTATTTTTAGCGAGAACAGGAAGACGCCAAACTAAAGTATATGAATATCATACTACTCTTTTTGAAAACAGCAATGAACAGTATAGAGGCATAAAAGCCGAGTATATATGTACTTATTCAAGAAGTATAATAAATACATATGAGAACATGAAGTCAACAATTATAAAAGCAGAAAAAAAAATGTTTACCCCGGGAACATTTGTTATTGAAAGCCATAAAAAATTCCCTTTACTGGAAACATTTCTGCCAGTTGCTAAACGAACTCTTGTCCGTTACTTATACAATATAAACAAATAAGAACTACTTAGCTGTAGAATCACCAGCTGGTAATGGAGCTGCATTTTGATTAGCTGCCGGTTGTTGCTGTTGATTTAAAGGAGTAGAAGTCGGGGCCAATCCTTTTAAGGGATTTTCACTAGTTGAAGTAGTAGAACTACGATTAATAAAGAATATAGTCACAAGGCTTAAAACGGCAATTCCGCCAATTAAAGACCAGGTTGTTTTTTCTAAAAAGTCGGTTGTTCGTTTAACTCCCATCATTTGATTAGAGAACCCACCAAATGATTGGCTTAATCCTCCTCCTTTTGGATTTTGTATTAGTACTGCTAAAATTAACAGAACACAGGCAATGATGATGATGATGACAATAGCTTCTAACATGATTACAATTTGTTTTTCAGTTCATTTATTAGGGCCGCAAAGTAATGTGATTTGTCTGGTAATTTCAAACTCAACTTTTCATACATCGAAATTGCACTTTGATACTTATTCTGGGCAGTTAATATTTTAGCTAAAGTTTCTGTAACAATATCATCACAATTCTCGAGACTTCGTTCCGCTCTGTCAATAACGGAAGAAGTTTTAAGTTCTGCCTTTTTTTCTTTAATAGAGTGAACAAAGTTGTCGATTACTCTTAAATCTTCTTCGTTATTTGTACTTAACAAATCAGGAGTAAAATCTATTAAAGCCTCTTCTTCGGCTACTTTTTGAGCTGAAAATGCCTCTGTAATAGCTTGATTTTCTATTTCAGGAACAGCTATTACTTCTTCAGGTTTCTTATTGTCTTTATATTTTTTCAGCCAATCAAGAAATGAATGTTCTTCATTATTCTCCAATGAATCTGAAACGGCAATATCCTCTTCAATCAAAATTTCAGTTGCGTTTTGTGCTTCTAAAACTTTTAATGATTCTAATTCAGAATCTATATTCTCTTCTGCGCTTCCTTCCTCATCACTTTCAATTTCTTCATTCTTATGTGAAAATTCTGAAAGAGAAAGCAACTCAACTTCTGCATCTTTTACTTCTTCTTCCTTTTCACTGGCTTCAATTTCTTCATCTAAAAATATTGTTGAAGCTAATTCCACATCGTTTTTATCTATTTCCGGCTCATCAGCATCTTCATCTATTTCTACTTTAACAAATTCAACCATATTTCCTGACTGACTCACTGCTTCAATTTCCTCGATTAAATGCTCATCACTATTATTTCGGGCTGCATTTTCAACAGCAAGCATACCAACTTCTTCATGGTCACCTCCAGCAACTATTAATTCATCGGGTTCTGAATCTGAGATTTGAAAATTCAATTCAATTTCAGAAGCAATTATCATTTCTTCAAAGACTTCGGCAGTTTGTTTTTCGCCGGCAGTTTTTTCTTTTTCTATTATAATATCTAACAGCTCTTCAGTCTTTGAATTATTATTTTCTATTACTTCAACAGGTGCTGATGTTTTATTCAATTCAACATTGTTTTTTGATTTTAATTCAGGGAATTCATTATCAGGTTTAATGGATTTATTATGTGACGATGGATAAATCAATTCAAACAAAGCAACCCGATTATTTGAATAAACCGCTGAAGTAGAAAGAATGCTCTCAAATTCCGAATGATTTTGCAATAATGCTTGTTTAGCTTTTAGTAAATGAGCTGAAGCAAACCAGGGAAACTGATTAGTAATTTCATTCAGATTCTCTTTTGAAAGTTCAGAAACTGATGATGATTTTTTAATTAAATTATAAAAGTCCTTTTTTTTCACGCTACCAATTTACCAATGCTTTATTAAAAATATCATCTACTAATTGATCTGTAATTTCTTCAATTAACTGAGCCTCAACGCTACTCAAATCTTGTGAACTATTAAAGTCAGCATATCTTGAAAAATTTTGTGTCCATGATTGTTTTTCATCATTCCTGATAGAACACTCAATATTAATAATAACACTTAATCGATTCAAAGCAGCAGTTTCATTTGCTGAGGCTGCAACCGGGCTAGTTTGATAAGAAGTAATGGTTCCTGAAAATTCAATTTCTCCATTTTGTTCAACCACCGCGATTGGACTGTTAGTAATAATTTTATTTTTTAATTTCTCTGTAAGAACACCGCTTAATCCTGGGTTTACAACTGAAGCCTGATTAGATATCAAGTGAACTGTTGCTGTTTTAACAGTGGTGTTTACCCCTGTAAACGAATAAATACCGCAAGAAACTTGAATACAAAAGGCAAATAAGAGAACACAGTAAAAAAAATACGAGTTGTTTTTCAATTTTATATTCCTTTTAAACTAATCTGCAATATTGTATTCTTTGATTTTCCGGTAAAGTGTTCTTTCAGAAATCCCTAAATCTTTCGCTGCATCTTTTCTTCTGCTGCGGTGTTTTTTTAATGCTTTAATTATCATTTCTTTCTCCTTGTCTTGCAGAGATAAAGATTCTTCAACCACTATTTCTCTAACATTGTTGTTCGAATCCAGCACCATAGGTTTTGCCATTTCGTGAGTTTGCATAGGAGGGAACCCTTGCTGAATTTGAAAATCAGAAACTCCTTTCATTGAGTCTCCATTACCTGGAACAGCTGTATAAACTATTTTCTTTAATTCATTTAAATCTCCTTTCATATCAAAAAGCATCTTATATAAAATCTCTCTTTCTGACATAAAACTTTGATTGTCTGCACGAGCCATTGGAACAGGCAAATTATTTTGGCGTGTATCAGGAATAAATTGTCTGAATTCTTCAGCTGTAACAATTTTAGTTTTAGAAAGAACTGAAACCTGCTCAGCAATATTTTTTAATTCACGAATATTTCCGGGAAAAGAATAATTAGTTAATAATTGTTTCGCATTATCATCTAATTGAATTGGTTCAGAATGATATTTTTCAGAAAAATCAATGCAAAACCTCCGAAACAAAGTAACTATATCTTCCTTCCTTTCTCTTAATGGCGGAACAAGAATAGGAACAGTATTTAACCGATAATACAAGTCCTCACGAAATCGACCGGCAGAAATTTTATCTAACAGATTAATATTTGTTGCAGCAACAACTCGCACATCAGTTTTTAAAACTTTTGACGAACCAACTCTTATATATTCCTGTGATTCAAGTACTCGCAGAAGCCTTGCCTGTGTCCCAATTGGTAATTCACCTACTTCATCTAAAAAAATAGTTCCGCTGTTTACTGTTTCAAAATAACCTTTTCGAGCCTCATGAGCACCTGTGAATGATCCTTTCTCATGACCAAACAATTCCGAATCAATAGTACCCTCAGGAATTGCACCGCAATTGACTGCGATAAATGGATTATGCTTTCGTTTGCTTAATTGATGAATGATGTGAGAAAAACTTTCTTTTCCAACACCGCTTTCACCATTTATTAAAACAGTTAAGTCAGTTGGTGCAACTTGAATTGCGGTTTGCAATGCATGATTCAAAGCTGGGCTATTACCAATTATTCCAAACCTGTTTTTTAAAGACTGTAATTCCACTTTTCTTAATTCATTTTTATTTGAAAATCAAATTTCGGAACGAAAAAACTATGCAATTCTGATTTAAATCACTTCGCCAATTAGGGTTGCTGATGTTACACTAATTACTTTGACATTTGTATAGTCGCCTGATTTTAAATTTCCCTTTGGAAAAATCAAAACTTTATTTTGCGAATTTCTGCCAAAAAGGTGCTCCTTCGATCGCTTGCTTATTCCTTCTACCAATACCTCATAAACCCTTCCTGGTTCTGATTTATTATCTTCTGCCTGATGTACATGTTGTAAATCAACAATCTCCTGTAAGCGTCGGCTTTTTATTAATTCGGGTACATCGTCTTTTAAGGTACGCGCTGCAAGAGTGCCAGGTCTCTCACTATAAGTAAACATATAAGCCATGGAATAGCGTACATATTCCATCATACTTAAAGTTTCCTGATGATCTTCTTCGGTTTCAGTACAAAATCCGGAAATTATATCAGCACTGATAGTGCAATCGGGAAGAATATTTCTGATTGAATCAACTTTGCTTTTATACCATTCTCGATTATAGGTTCTGTTCATTAATTCAAGTATACGAGAACTGCCAGATTGAACCGGAAGATGTATGTACTTACAAATGTTATGGTATTTTTTAATCGTAAATAACACTTCATCAGTAATGTCTTTCGGATGGGAAGTGCTGAATCTGACACGCAATAATGGGTTCACATTGGCAACCATTTCCAAAAGATTGGCAAAACTTACAGTTTCAGTTGTTTCATTGTTAATCCACTTATAACTATCAACATTTTGTCCGAGCAAAGTCACTTCGCGATATCCACTATTAAATAATTCATGAGCCTCACGAACTATGCTTTGAGCATCTCTACTGCGTTCACGACCTCGTGTAAAAGGCACAACACAGAAAGAACACATGTTGTCGCACCCCCGCATTATTGAAATGAAAGCAACAATTCCATTGCTGTTTAAACGCACAGGATTAATATCACCATAAGTCTCCTCTCGACTAAGCAAAACATTTATGGCCTTATTTCCATCTTCCGCACTTTTTACTAAGCCAGGTAATTCGCGATAAGCGTCCGGACCAACCACAAGATCTACTACTTTTTCTTCCATCAACAATTGAGTTTTCAATCGTTCAGCCATGCAACCCATTATACCAATTAATGCCTCAGGCTTTTTTTTCTTGACCGACTTTAATTCGCTGATTCGCAGGCGAATTTTATCTTCAGCCTTTTCACGAATAGAGCAAGTATTTATTAATAAAACATCGGCTTCATTATGGTTTTTTGTAATAGAAAAACCTTCGTCGACCATTATAGAAGCAATGATTTCACTGTCACTAAAATTCATAGCGCAACCATAACTTTCAACATATAGGAATTTGCCGTTTGATTTTTTAGCATCAACTTTTATGTCTGAAAGAGCTTCGCCTTGACGACTTTCATCGTGGGTTTTATCTATTGTTTCTAATCCGGGATAAATTTCTGCCATTGAAAATTTTGGGAGCGCTAAAATAAGCAATGAATAGAGAGAAACATGACAGAAAGTCAATAGAGGCTAAAAATCCGTTTTAAACGGATGTCTTTCAATTACTTTTGATTCCGTATTTTTTAAAAATATATTTTTTAAAATATTAAAAAGCCACCTGGCTAATGGATTGTAAAAATAAAAGAAGCCATTGATCTTTCTTGGTTGAGCACCAATAATATACTTTGCTTCAATTGCTGTTCGGCCCATTTCTAAGCAATTGCATTTATTTAGTATTGCCTGTTCAATGCTGTGAAATAATATGTTGAAATAGATCGAATGATTTTTGTTTTCAATTTCATCGAAACCAACAAAATGAATTTCATACTCTTTTGTTTCAATATGTATACGATGAATAACAAATGCAATAAGTATGTTGTTTTTAAAGAACCCGAATATTTTTAAGTTGTCTCCATATGCTTTTTTTAATTCAGAAAAATAATTTGAATTTACACGCCCTAATCTGATTGTTTGTTTTTCAACTAAGCTTTCAAATAATGAAAACAACTTTGTTTCATTAAGAATAATATCTGTTTCGTTAAGTTCCTTAATTGATACTCCTTGTAATTTTCTTTTTATAGATCGGAACCGTTGAGCATATTTATGTTTTAGGGCATTTTCATAATCTGAAATATTATTCCATGAATTTTGAATCGTAAACTGCATGGTTTTATCTCCCTCATATGTATTTAGTCCTAACGAATCAAGAAATTCAAAATCTGAATCAGGAACATCTTTAATTAACAAAGATGAAGCCCTTATTTTTTTTGCTAATGCTCTTGTTGCTGAATAAAATTGCTGAGCAGTTTTTAAGGTTAGGCCTGATTTAAAATAATAGCCTGAACTTTCTAAACTAAATAAACTTCCGCAAACAAGGATATTAAAACGATTATCAATGAGTTTTTTTTCAAACCAGTTTAAAAGAGAATTTACTCTAAAAAAACTTTTATAATGTTGATGATCAAAACTTAATAGTTGAAAATATGCAACACCGGTATTTTCACCTTTTTCGTTACTGAAAACGATGTAATAAAAATTAATATCATTTCCAGTACTGTTTTTTATTGCATTTAAATTTGAAGAATTTAAATGCGGATTATCTATGGTGATTAAATTCCAGGTTGTTTCAATTAAATAAAATTCTTGTTGGTTATAAATATGGAAATTCTCTTCAATAGAGTTTAATAACATAGCCCGCTTATTAAAGGATAAAATGCAACTCACGGATATAAATACAAATTAGAAGTCGAATAGTTCACCAATTTATTTTAGATATGACATCTGAAAATTTGTTTAACATTTCATCTGAAAAATCAAGATGGGTGACCATTCTTATTGAATTGCCGCCGATTGCAAAACAAAAAACAGAATTATCTTTTAACTTCTCTACCAATATTTCAGCTTTATATACTGGTTTTAATTTGAATATTAAAATATTCGTGTCAACAGGCATAAAAGATTCAATCCATCCAGTTTTTAAAAGAATTTCCGATATAGATTTAGCTCTCTTATGATCTTCTTTTAATCGCTGAATATTATTATTCAATGCATAAATACCAGCTGAAGCAAGAAAACCAGCTTGTCTCATTCCGCCACCAAAAACTTTGCGGTATTTTCTTGCACTTGAAATGAAGTCTTTGTTTCCTAATAAAACAGAACCAACAGGGCAACCTAAACCTTTTGACAAACAAACGCTTACACTATCGAACAAGGGACCAATTTCATTTGGTGCAACATTTATTTCAACCAGACAATTGAATATCCGGGCTCCGTCTAAATGAATTTTTAAATTGTTTTTATGTGCTGTATCACTAAGTGCCTTCATTTCGTTTAACTGATAATAACTTCCTCCACCACGATTAGCAGTGTTTTCAATTACCACCAATTTAGTTTTAGGATGATGAATATTATCCGGATTTATATTTTCTTCTATATCTGAAGGTTTAATTCTTCCCCTGTCACCATTAATAAGCCTTACAGAAGATAATGAGTGATAGGCAATTCCTCCCGATTCATAGTAATATACATGATTGCTCCTTTCTACAATCACTTCATCCATTGGTTGAGTGTGATTTTTTATCGCAATCTGATTTGTCATTGTTCCAGTAGGGCAATAAATTCCTGCTTCTTTACCAAACAGTTCTGCCGTCATTCTTTCAAGTTCATTAATACTGGGATCCTCACCAAAAACATCATCACCGACTTTAGCATTCATCATTACCTGAAGCATTTCAGGAGTAGGTTTGGTAACCGTATCACTTCTCAAATCAATTATCATAATGAAAGCGCAAATTTTACTTTATCAATAAAATCTAAAAACAATTCAGGTTTTAATAACACAGGAAATAAAAATCCAAACAAAGCTCCATAAAAATGGGCGTCATGATTTATTCTATCACCTCCTTGTTTTGCCATATACCAAGAGTATCCTAAATAAATAACTCCCATTAAAACACCAGGCATAGGAATAAAAAATACTAATACTTGGGACATAGGATTAATTAGAATAAAAGCAAAGAGAACCGCACTTACAGCTCCGGAGGCACCGAGTGAACGATAAGAAGGAGATTCGTGATATTTAATATAAGAAGACAGATCTGAAACGATTATGGCTCCGATGTATAAAACGAGGAAATAATAAATCGCTAATCCTTCAAACAAATATTCAAAATATTGAATCAATACTAAGCCAAATGAATAAAGTACAAACATGTTAAAAAACAGATGCATATAATCAGCATGTAAAAACCCTGATGAGATAAATCGCCACCATTCTTTATTGTGCTTTAC
>Ga0114969_10000218_pt1 | contig 48472 bp, 45 predicted proteins | sample M_130807_MF_Meta_FD_87316 | JGI IMG/M metagenome (GOLD analysis project Ga0114969, IMG submission 87316) | Freshwater microbial communities from Lake Montjoie, Canada to study carbon cycling - M_130807_MF_MetaG | ecosystem: Environmental > Aquatic > Freshwater > Lake | place: Lake Montjoie... | reverse complement strand
GATGTAATGACAGTGTTGGATACCACAGCAGTTTCTCTAATTTTGGCAGACGATCAAATGTGTAAAAACGAAAGTGCGCAAGCCATCACTGTTGCCAGTCCTGCAGGCGGTACTTTTAGTGGCTCAGGAGTGAGTGGTAATAACTATGATCCAAGCTCCACAACTGCAGGACCTCATACCATTAGCTATACTTTGGTGAGTGGAAACAGTTGTATTTCAACGGCAACAGATATAATGACAGTGTTGGATACCACTGCAGTTTCGCTGATTTTGGTTGATGATCAAATGTGTAAAAATGAAGATGCTAAAGCCATAACTTTTGCCAGTCCTGCAGGAGGTAATTTTAGCGGTGCAGGTGTGAGTGGCGTAAACTACAATCCAACACTTGCCACAGCTGATGCCCATACTATTAGCTATACGTTTGTGAGTGTTAATACTTGTATTTCAACGGCAACAGATGTAATGACAGTTTTTGATACCACCGCAGTGTCGCTGATTTTGGGCGATAATAAAATCTGTAACAATGAAGTGGCGCAAAGCATTGTAGTGGCGACCCCAAGTGGTGGGGTTTTCAGTGGGCAAGGGGTGAACAATGGAAAGTTTGATCCGTCATCGGTTTTAGCTGGTCCGCATACTATCGTTTACACTTTTGTCGACGGCAATACTTGTGTCAATAAAGCTTCTGCTGTGATGACAGTTTTGGACACCACGGCAGCGTCTTTGCTTTTAGGCGATGATCAAATGTGTATCAATGACCCCGCGCAAGCAATTGCTGTAGCGATTCCGGGTGGCGGGGTATTTAGTGGTTTGGGTGTGAATGGCAATAATTATGATCCTGCACTGACGGTTGTTGGTGCACATACCATCGTGTATACTTTCGTGAATGCCGACAATTGCACCAGCACGGCAAATGCTTTAATGACTGTAAATGCCTTGCCCGTATTGACTTTGGTCGATACATCTGTGTGCCCTGGTGGCAGCATTGCATTAACACCAAGTCCTGCAAATTTTGTGAAATACGAATGGAATTCGAATCCACTTTTGAATGGTGCAACATTGAATTACAATTTACCAAACACACAAGTGTGGGTGAAGGTGACTGATGCCAAAGGTTGCGTTGACAGTACCTTTGCTACGATCTCTATGGGAGATACTTTGCATGTTGATTTTGGTGCCGATCGAGAAATATGTTCTTATGAGACATTGACTTTAAATGCTGCGCAATACGGTCCGTTTGCCGCACCGGTTGTTTATACTTGGGACAATGTAGTTGGAAACAGCACAAAAACAATCAAGAGTAGCGGCCAGTATGGCGTTTTGGTGATGGATGGTAGAGGTTGCGCCGGTACCGACACAATGGTGCTTACCGTTCGTCAAGCGCCAAAAGTTTCTTTAGGTAGTGATACCACTGTGTGTTTCACTGGACACGAAGTGTGGAAGGGATTTGTATCCGATACTTTCGCCACTATTAAATGGTCTACCGGATCAATGGACAGTGCTGCTTTGCTGGAGGAGATAGGAGATGTTTCCGTTTTGGTGACAAATCAATACCACTGTGCAGCGGCAGACACCTTAAGTGTGAAGGAGTTTTGTAAACCGATGCCGCTGTGTTTTCCAAACGTAATGACGCCCAACGGGGATGGAATGAATGATGTTTTCACTCCTTGTATTGAGCTATATAAAAAGATTGACGACGGCAATTACAAAGGCGTCATTGACAATATAGTTTTTGTAAGTTTTGTGGTGTACGACCGTTGGGGAATTAAGGTAAATCAGACTTTGGATGTGATTCCAAAATGGGATGGAACATTTCAAGGCAGGACAGTTGCAAATGGCACCTACTACTATGTAGTGCGCTATTCTGATTCATCGAAAACCAATTATGAACAAACGGGGTACATTACCCTTTTGACGAATCCTTAGCGCATGTTTCAATATTTGTAAACGGCAATAAGTTCACTTGTTGCCGTTTTTTTTATTGATTAACGTATCTTTGAAAAAAAATAGCAGCATGAAAGCAAAAATATTAATCAATTCAGGTGAACATTCATTTTCTTCTGATCCTTCAGAGGAAGTAAACAGCATAACGCTAAGAGACGAAGCGGTTTTTAAATTGTCATTGTTTGATGCAGATGGAAAAGCAGAGGTTTTTGATATTCCCAACTGTAAGATCATTACTGTTGAAGGTTCAAAATTCAAAGAAGAAATAGTGATTTCAAAATCATTGATCGACTGTTTGGAGCAAGAAGTAGAAGGTGACGAAGAAACGGTGCACATTGAATTGTGGACTGAGGTAGAGATTTGGAATCCTGGTTTTGCGCAAGGTTTTTTCTTTGACCTTAAAGATGTTCCAGAGGTTTTGAAAGACATTGAATTGAAATAATTTTCAAAAAACAGCGCATGACCTTAATCAAACACATCAATAAGGTAAAGACCTTTCACGAGGCCTTTAAAATTGGCAATAGTGAAGCGCCCACAGCAGCGCTGAGCAAAGAAGAAATACTTTTGCGTTACAATCTCTTGCACGAAGAAAATGAAGAGTATTTGGAAGCGGCCAACAAAGGCGACATTGTAGAAATTGCCGATGCTTTAGGTGACCAGCTCTACATTCTTTTTGGAACAATGTTGAGACATGGTTTGCAACACAAAATTGAGGAAGTGTTCGATGAGATTCAGCGCTCCAATATGTCTAAACTTGATGCCAACGGTCAACCCATTTACCGTGAAGACGGCAAGGTGTTGAAAGGTCCTGCCTATTTTCGTCCCAACATCAAAAGCATCTTAGATAAGTAATTTTTTTTAGCCAAAGTTATCAACCGAAATCCACTTTTTGTTGGTAAATACTCATGCCTTGAAAGCAACGCAAGCGTCGTTCATCCGTATTATTAGCACAGTAGTTGTTTGTATTGAATATACACTTGATGGAACTCTAAAATACACTTGTATGGAAGAATTTAATTTGAATTACCAGCACCGATACCCGAGAATTGAATTCAGTAATGGTGTCAAAATGTTTGGCGTACTTTGGGCCATATACAACAATAAGAAGCGTAAAATGGATTATTATTTTGCCGATTCTAGTGAAGTGCGCAAGCTCAATCAAAGCAATCCTGCTATTTTGTTGGAAGGTATCCGCAAACTGCATCATGTATTCAGAAAAGAGGAAATTGTCGCTGTAGAATACCTCAATTAAGCGGTTAAATACTAATATATGTTAAGGCTTATTGACTTGTGCGGCTTTCTGTTACTTTTGTAACTTAGGCTCAACTTGTGAAAAAGCAATACATTAAAACCTTATTTCTTGTGATGGCTTTTGCGCTCGTGGGATTGAGCGCCATTCAAATTTATTGGGTGCACAATGCTATTGGTATCAAAGAGCAGCAATTTCAAGAAAATGTAGGGCGAGCCCTTTACAATGTAGTGTACAAAGCTGAAAAAATTGAGGCCGCACATTACATTAAGATTCACCGCTTGAGTGAATTTGCTGTTGGCGGAAGAATGGGGCAAAATCAAAGCAAAGATATCGGTTTAGATAGTTCATGCTGCCATTTCCCTTCGCACGCAAACAGCAAGGATGACCTTTCTGAATATGTGACTGGTGAAGGTAAATTACTCAAACGCAGTCGTTCTGCACTTCTTGCTCAATTTGAACAGGAGATCAATACTACATTCGATCGAGCGGGTATTGACGAGATTAAGTCGGGAATGGTAAGTGATATCATTAACGATATGATGAACATGCAAAAATCGAGAGTGGAAGAGCGCATCGATCCAGGAATCATTAATCTATTATTGGAAGAAGAGTTGTTGAGGGAGGGTCTGAACACTGCGTTTTATTTTGGTGTATTGTCGCAAACGCAGGGAGTAGAGCTGAAGCAGAAGGCTGCGTCTGATGAAAAACTTTTGTTAACGCCGTATAAGATCAAAATGTTTCCCGGTGAATTCTCCGTATATCCAAGTTATTTAAGCGTTTATTTCCCCAGGGAAAGAGGTTTTTTGTGGAAATCGATGATTGGTGTAATGTCTATTTCTGCAATTTTTATAGCCGCAATTATTTTTGTTTTTTGGTACAGTCTGTCTATCATTTTAAACCAAAAGAAATTGGCCATTGTAAAAAATGATTTCATCAACAACATGACACATGAACTGAAAACACCAATTTCTACAATTTCACTGGCCTGTGAGGTATTGAAAGACCGCAGTATTCCAAAGGATCAGGAACGTTTAGACCACTATGTGGAAGTCATCAATGAAGAGAATAAACGACTCGGTATTTTGGTGGAAAACGTATTGCAGTCGGCCGTTTGGGATAGACCTGATTTTAAGCTCAATAAAATTGAGTTGAATGTGCATGAACTTATTCAGCAAGTAGTGGATAGAAGTCACGTACAATTGGATGCCAAAAATGGGCAAATTGAAACAACTTTATTGGCCACTGCCCCTTTGTTGGACGTGGACAGAATACATTTCACCAATGTGTTGTATAATTTGATTGACAATGCTATAAAATACTGTAAAGACAAACCTGTCATACATTTGAGCACACGTGATGCAGAGGAAGGGATGGTGATTCAGGTGAGTGACAATGGCATAGGGATTAGCAAGGAGAATCAGAAAAAAATATTTGAAAAATTATATCGTGTTCCCACCGGAAACTTGCATGATGTAAAAGGTTTTGGGCTCGGCTTGAGCTATGTAAAGGCAATTATTGATCAACATGGTGGAGAAATTCAAGTCAGGAGTCAGTTAAATCAAGGAACAACTTTTAGCATATTCATTCCAAAAAAATCAGAATTATGAACACTGAAAAAATTAAAATTTTGTTGGTCGAGGACGATAAAAATTTAGGTAATCTTTTGAAAGACTATTTAATTGCCAAAGGTTATGACACCCAATTGGAGGTCGATGGAGACAAGGGTATCAAAGCTTTTTTGGCAGGTAAATTCGACATGTGCGTACTCGACATTATGATGCCAATTAAAGACGGCTTTACTCTTGCCAAGGAAATTAGAAATACCAATAAGCAAGTGCCTATTATTTTTTTAACGGCACGTTCTTTAAAGGAAGACAAATTGGAGGGTTTCCGCTCGGGTGCCGATGATTACATTACCAAGCCGTTTACTATGGAGGAATTGTCAGCGCGTATTCAAGCGGTTTTGCGCAGAAGTACTGGCGTCATGGTAAGTACTGAGAAGAAAATGTTTGACATCGGGAAGTATTATTTTGATTACGATCATCAGTCGTTAAAGGGACCAAATGGCAGTCAGAAATTGACCAGCAAAGAAACAGAGTTGTTGAAAATGCTGTGTGACAATATGAATGCTGTGTTGGAGCGCGGCATCGCACTAAATCAAATTTGGAAAGACGATAGTTATTTCAACGCGCGAAGTATGGATGTGTACATTACCAAGTTGCGAAAGTATTTGAAAGACGACGAAAGTATTGAAATTGTAAATGTGCACGGACGGGGTTTTAAATTGACTGTGGGTTAGTTTTTTATTGATTTTCACTGCTGCCCAGATGTTGATAGACTTAGAGGGGCGATTAATGCGCAATATTTATCGTGTCGATAAGTTGCGCAAGGTCAATGTCCTTAATGCATTTGAAATGTCCTTTTGGACATTCTTTGTAGCCGATTTTTGAGCAAGGTCTGCAATTTAAACCTTTAACTTCAGCGATTTGAAAAGACTTTGCCTGTTTTGGCAGGTAGGGATACATGCCAAATTCGGGAATTGTAGAGCCCCAAACACTTATTATTTTTTTGTTAAAAGCGCTTGCAATATGCATCATTCCAGTATCAGGCGTTACAACACAGTTGGAATTTTTAAGAATCAAAGCCGATTGGTGCAAAGTACCAACACCGCAAAAATTGATTGTATTTTTGTTGCAATGCGAAGTAATTCGCGCGCCTAAATCTGCTTCTTTTTTTCCTCCAAGTAAAACCAAAGGCAGTGTGCTTTTTTGAGCTATGGCGGTGAGTTGTGCTTCCGTTAATGTTTTGGTGGCGTGTGCAGCACCTACTACTAGCACGTTATAGGTTGCCGGCAAATCAAAAGGAAGCACTGTGTCTAATGGAATAAAATAACTTAAGCCTTCGCTGTCATTGCTTACGCCAAATTCTTCCACAGCTTTGAAATAGCGGTCGATAATGTGAATTTTGGGCAGAATGTCCATTTTGAATTTCACCATCAAGAATTTTTCGACATTCAGTTTGGGGTATGAAGTGCTGTGAACGCCCAATTCGAGGATTGCTTTTTTTGAGCGCAGATTTTTGTGCAGATCGATGATGTGGTCGTATTTTTCTTTTTTCAAGGCAGTCAATACTTCGCGTGTAGAGCGCTCAATAGCGAAAACCTTGTCAATGTTTGGATTTTCACTCACAAGTGCTGCAAAGGTTGATTTTGTGAGGAAGTGAATACTGCAATCGGGAAATTTTTTTTTCAAACAACGCACAATAGGCGTGGTCAAAACAATGTCTCCAATGGAACTGAATCTAATAATGAGGAATTTCTTCACGACTTAAAGATAAAACCTAAATTTGATTTATGAAACGCGCCTTTCATTTCCCGTGGAATAGAAAAGTATAGATATTTACAAATGAATTTGATAGACACACACGCCCACCTTTACCAAGAAGAATTTTTGCCTGACATTGATGGCGTGATTGCACGCGCGAAGGAAAACGGAATTTCTAAAATATATTTGCCAAATGTCGATGTCCCTTCTATTGCTGAATTAAAGGCTTTGGTGCTAAAGGATCCTGCGCTTTTTATTCCGATGATGGGCCTGCATCCATGTTACGTCAAAGCAGATTTCAAGGAGCAGTTGGCAATTATTGAAGCCGAGTTGCGTCATGGAAAATATGTTGCAGTGGGTGAAATTGGTATTGATTTGTTTTGGGACAAATCTTTTTTGATGCAGCAGCAAGAGGCTTTTCGCACCCAAATCACGTGGGCACAAGAATTAAATTTACCCATTGTAATTCACGCTAGAGATTCGTTGGAAGAGATTTTTCAAATTTTGGAAGCGCAAGAAGGCCCTCCTTTGAAAGGGATTTTTCATTGTTTTTCGGGAACGGTAGATGCTGCCAAAAGAGTCATTGCGCTCGGCTTTAAAATTGGTGTTGGGGGGGTGGTCACTTTTAAAAATGCTGGTTTAGACAAAGTGCTCAAAGAAATTGCGTTGGAACATGTGGTGCTTGAAACCGATGCGCCATATTTAACGCCTGTTCCACATAGGGGCAAACGAAATGAATCTTCTTACGTTAAAGGAATAGCAGAGAAAGTAGCAGAGCTCTATGCACTGCCACTGAGCGAAGTGGCGCGTGTAACAACGGAAAACGCCGCAGCAATTTTTGATTTTTAATTTTTGAACTTGAAATTATGGGCAAATCAGTATTGATCATATATACCGGAGGAACAGTTGGGATGATAGATGCGGGCAACGGCGTGCTACTGCCCTTTGACATTCACAATCTTTTAAAGTGGATTCCTGAACTTGGTCGTTTTGAATTTAAAATAGATTCGTTGGCTTTTGAAAGTCCTTTGGATTCATCTAACGTTGGCCCTAAAGAGTGGCAGCAAATTGGACATATGATTGCCGATAATTATGCGAAATACACCGGATTTGTAGTGTTGCACGGCTCCGACACCATGTCGTACACCGCTTCCGCTTTGAGTTTTATGTTTGATGGCTTGTCGAAGCCCGTAATCTTTACAGGATCACAATTGCCCATTGGTGCCTTGCGAACCGATGCGAAAGAGAATATTTTGACGGCCATAGAATTGGCTGCAATGACCGATAAAGAGGGTAAAGCACTTATTCCTGAATTAGGCATTTATTTTGAAAATCATTTGTTTCGCGGCAACAGAACGATAAAGGCAAATTCAGAAAATTTCGACGCTTTTTTGTCTCCCAATTTTACGGCTCTGGCTGAGGTTGGCGTTCACTTTAAATTGAATGAAGCACAGTTGCGAAAACCTTCTGCTGCATTTTCATTTAAATCAGGGCTGAGCGCCGACGTTGCGCTGCTCAAAGTTTTTCCTGGATTTTCAGCCAAGGTTTTTCAAAGTGTTTTCGACAATCAGTATTTGAAAGGCTTGGTGCTCGAAACCTATGGTACTGGGAACATTCCGCAGGATAAGCATTTGATTGCTGGCTTGCAGCGCCTGTCGGAGCGTGGCGTGCATGTGATGGTGGTGACACAGTGTGTGATGGGTAGCGTAGAGCTGGGGCGCTATGCAACGAGCACTGATTTAAAAGCACTCGATGTTTGTTCGGGCCGCGACATTACTTCGGAAGCTGCGGTGACCAAAATGATGCATGTACTGGCCAACAATAGTAGTTCTGAAACAATCAAAAGCCAACTGCGCACATCTTTAAGGGGTGAAATGACAGTTTAAGGCGGTAAATGAAAAATTTGCCTGCAAATGAAATATTTGCCTATATTTTGCGTCTCTTAACCGAATTTTATGCTGTATCTTTGCAAGAGATTTGCTATTTTCGCCCCACATTGTTGCGAATTATATAACAAGAACTTAACATTAAGTAAACAGAACTTACCGACTTTTACGCTTTCTTTGTGAGGCACATTTGTACGGCGATTGACAAGAAATAAAGATTTTAAAAAACGATAAAAATTAGATTATGAACAACGAAAATTCATTGGTAGGAGCGCTTAAATCTGGCTTTGCGTCCATAGTTATTGTACTTGCTTTGGTGGTGTCGTACTTGGTGTACCATTTTGTGTTGGGAAATCCAGCCAACTTTGAAGGTGGCAATCCTGAAAACAATCCTCTCCAAGGAAATTTCTTGGGAATTGTGCACAAGGGAGGACAAATAGTGCCAATACTTATTTGTATCAACTTGTTGGTGATTACTTTCTCTATTGAAAGATTTATCACTGTTCGCCGTGCTAAAGGAAAAGGACGTATTGAATCTTTTGTACGCAATATCAGAAATATGATCAGTGCAGGCAATGTGGACATGGCGATTGCTGAATGCGACAAGCAAAAAGGTTCATTGGCAAATGTGGTGAAATCAGGATTGGAAAAATACAAAGCAGTGGACAAAGATGCCTCTCTTGACAAGGAAGCTAAGATTGCTGCAGTGCAAAAAGAGGTAGAAGAAGCTACAACACTCGAATTGCCAATGCTTTCAAAAAACCTCGTAATTCTTTCAACTTGTGCTTCAATTGCCACATTGATTGGTTTGATTGGTACCGTTTTGGGTATGATTAAATCTTTCTCTGCTCTTGCAAACGCAGGCTCGCCTGATACAGTTGCTTTGGCAACAGGTATTTCGGAAGCATTGATCAACACTGCTTTAGGTATCATTGCTTCTGCCTTGGCGATTATTGCTTACAATTTTTTTACAACTAAAATTGATGCTATTACTTACGGTATGGATGAGGCTGGATTCAGCATCTCTAAAACCATCGCATCTAAAAATTAATTTTACCAAGCGAATTTATAAGCCATGCCTAAAGTAAAAGTACCCAGAAGCAATCCCAGCTTGGACATGACGCCCATGGTGGATTTGGCGTTCTTGTTGGTGACTTTCTTTATGCTCACCGCTACCTTTCGCACTGAGCAAGCTGTGGTGGTCGATACGCCATCTTCTATCTCTGAAAAACTATTGACTGACAATGTGTTGATGGTAACCGTTGATACTGCGGGGCGTGTTTTTTACAACATTGACGATCAGAAAGTGCGCGTGAAAGTTTTGGAAAACATGGCCAGTAAATATGCTGTGAAATTTTCTCCAAAAGAAATCAAGGAATTTGAATTGATGAAGGATGTTGGTATGCCAATGGCAGATCTTAAAAAATATTTGGCAGCCGATCAAAGTGTGCGCATGCAAATGGATAAAAGCACCAAAGGCATTCCTTACGATTCTATCACCAATGAATTGGCCGACTGGATTCTTTTTGGTCGCGTTGTAGACGCTAGTGTCGCTGAGGAAAATGGAGAAGATGCTGGTCGATTGAAAGTGGCCATCAAAGGAGATTCTGAAGCGAATTACGCCACCATTAGAAAAATAATGAAAGTGTTTCAAGACAAGAAAGTGAACAGTTTTAGTTTGGTAACAAATCTTGAAGGAAAATAGAAGGCAATGGCAGAACTGAGTACAGACGACGGAGGTGGTAAAAAAGGCAAACACCAAAAGCGGAGAGCTAAAAAGAGCTCAACGAAGGTGGATATGACGCCTATGGTTGACCTTGCCTTTTTGTTGCTGACTTTTTTCGTGCTTACGGCCACCTTTGGCAAACCCAAAACAATGGACATCAATATGCCCGTTGATCCAAAGGACAAAAAGAATGTTACCAAAGTAGAAGATCAAACTGCAATGACGGTGCTGCTTACAGAGCGCAAAGAAGTGATTTACTATTACTACGGCGTGCTGAAGGCGGATACTAAAATTGATTCAACCGATTACGCTGCCACTGGATTGAGAAAGATATTGCTCGATAAAAACAAGGGTGTGATTGCCCAAATGGATGCCTTAAAAGCACAAAAGGAACAAGGTTTGTTGGCTGATACTGCTTATAAATCAAAGGCTCAGCTGGTGAAATCCAATAAAGACGCCTTATACGTGATTGTGAAAACAAATGATAAAACCAAGTACAAAAGTGTAGTGGATGTGCTCGACGAATTGAATATTTGCGACGTAGATAAAAAGGCAGTAATGGACATGGCGCCTTCGGAAAAGGCAGCCCTCAAAAAGATTAACAACTAAGTCATGGAAAGAGACTCAGCGCTTGTTTCCAATTGGGACAACGTCACTTCAGATGGTAGAAATGAACTTGTTTTTGAAGGCAAAAACAAGGAATATGGCGCATACGATATTCGCAAGAAATACAACTTTTCTTTGCTGATTGGTATTGTGTCAGCTGCTCTTGTTTTGACGATAGCGGTGTTGATTCCATTGCTCAATACGCTATGGAATCAAGAGGAAGAAACAAAACAGGAGGAGGAAGTAGTCGTTGTTTCCAACCTCGAAGAGTTGCTGCGCAAAGACAAAGTATTGCCAATGACTCCGCCGCCACCGCCACCACCGGTGATGGAGAAATTTAAGTTCACTATTGTTGAAATTACCGAAGAAGAGGTGAAGGATCCGCCGGTTGCACAAACGCAATTGGACGACAAGAAAATTGGAGAAAAAACGGAGAAAGGTGATCCTGATGCAACGGATTTACCAAGTGTTGAAGCAAGCGATGATTTGCTGGGTGGTGGTGAAGACAATACGCATTATACTGTCGTTCAAAAAGAGGCAAAATATCCTGGTGGTATGGGTCAATTGGCACAAGACATCAAAGATAATTTTAACAGAGCTTTGGTTGACCAATTGGAGGTAAGCGACGGTTTGGAACTCAGTTTCATTGTTACCAAAACAGGCGAGATTGGAGAACTGCAAATCACAAAGAGTTCAGGTAGTAAGCTGGTTGATAAGGAAACTCTGCGTGTACTTAAATTATTGCCTCGTTGGACTCCTGCGATGAATGCCGGTAAGCCAGTTATCAGAACATTTGTGGTTCCCTTTGCTTTTGGCGAAGAAGAATAATTTCAGCTATGCATCAATTTAAGCAAATTCTGTACTACTTCAGCGTCACGATGGTTTTTGTTTACATAGTGCTTGCAGTGCTGTTGCTGTTTACGGATCTATTGCCGCAAATTCAAGAACCCAATCGAAAAGTACTTGGCATAATTTTATTTGCCTATACTTTATTTAAATCGTATAAAATATTTGTGCAGAAGCGCCGTCAAAATGTGGAGGATGAAAATTGAAATTGCGATTTTATTTGTGCCTTTGCTGATTTTTTCGGCCTGCAATGAAACAGCGTCAAAGCCTTTAGATACTCCCACTCAAGGTGCCATTAGTATTGGAGTTGACGATTCATATGCACCCATAATGGAAGCGGAATTGTACGCTTTTCATTCCTTTTACAAATATGCCAAAATTACTGCGCGTTACAAACCTGAGGGTGATGCCGTGAAAGACTTGTTGAATGATTCTGTGCGTTTGGTGCTCATGAACAGAGAGCTCACCGCTGCAGAACTTTCATATTTTGACCGTTTGCATTTGCATCCGAAGACGTTGAAAATCGCTTATGATGCTGTGGCACTCATTGTGCACCCTGACAATCTCGACACCATGCTGACGATGTCGCAATTAAAACGCATTGTGAGTGCTGACATTACTTCATGGAAGCAGTTGAATGTCGCATCTAAATTGGGAGATATTACGGTGGTATTTGACAATAAGAATTCGGGAAATGCCCGCTATATTCAGGAAAAACTGCTTGAAAAGAAACCGTTTCCTAAGAATTGTTTTGCTGCTAAATCAAATGCAGAAGTATTGCATTATGTTGCAGACCATAAGGAAGCTATTGGCATTATTGGTGTGAATTGGATCAGTGATAAAGACGATACACTGATGCGTGGTTTTTTGAAAAAAATAAAAGTAGTGTCACTCGCTTCATCAGATGCTGCAATCCTGCCAGATGATTATTACCAACCCTATCAAGCCTATATCCAGCAGGGTACTTATGCTTTGTGTCGCAGCGTATATTTGGTCAGTAGAGAAGCGCGTGCAGGACTTGGCACGGGCTTTGCCGCATTTGTCGCCGGCGACAAAGGGCAACGCATCATATTAAAGTCGGGATTGGTACCTGCCACAGCACCCATTAGAATTATCAATTTAAAGTAAAAGGACATGAAACAGGTTTTCTCTATTGCTATTCAAACAGTTTTTGCAGTGCTTATTTGCTCAAGCAACTTGTGCGCACAAAACCTTGCAGATGCAATCAAACAAAGCAACAACGAACAATTTGAAAGTGCCTCAAATTCTTTTGCTAAGTTACTTGCGGGTGCAGCGAATGCCGAAAATTATTTTTACTGTGGAGAAAATTTTTTCAAGGCAGGTGATCTTGATTCGGCGATGGTAATGTATCAAAAAGGAAAGGAAGTGGCATCTGAAAACCCTATCAATACAGTTGGTTTGGGAAAGGTGATGTGGTTTAAAAATGACAGCGCAGCAAAGTCTTTGTTTGCTGAAGCACTCGCGGTATCTAAGGCGAAAAGTGCGTTGGTGCTGTACAAAATTGCAGAGGCATACATTACAGCGGACAAAAAAAATCTATCGGAAGCTTTTATTTTATTGAATTTGGCTGTTAAACTAGAACCTAAGAATCCTGAAATATACATATTGATGGGTGACGCCTTTTTGGAACAAAACAATGGTTCTCAAGCCATTTTGCAATACGAAAAAGCAAATGAATTGGATGTAAAGTCGACAAAAGCGATTTTGCGCATCGGCCAGTTGTATGTGCGCACGCGTAACACGGAGTTGGCCAATGAATACTATGATAAGGCGAATGCCATTGATTCTACTTTTGCGCCAGCCTTCAGAGAAAAAGCAGAGTTGTATTATCAAGCACAACTTTTTGACAAGGCCATTGCGCAGTATAAAAAGTATTTGCATTTGAACAACAATTTGAGCGCTCGAATTCGCTATGCATCGTTTTTGTTTTTGAATAAACAATACGCGAATGCAATTGTTGAAATTAATGAAATACAAAAGCGTGATACGTCGAAAGTGGTGTTGTACCGTCTTTTGGGCTATTCGTATTTTGAAACTGGAGAATATGCCAAGGGCATGAGCAACATCAATACTTTTTTTGAAAGGCTTGAAAAAAGTAAAATTAAAGTTTTGCCTTCCGACTATCAATACCAAGGAAAATTATTGTCAAAAACAGGTCAGGATTCATTGGCTGTTCTTGTTTTGACGCGGGCCATTTCTTTAGATAGCACGCAAATTGATTTGTACAATGACTTGGGTACAGTGCAGTACAAATTGAAGCGTTATCCTGATGCAATTGCGTCTTTTGAAAAACGCATCGCACTGCGCAACGGTGGATCGGTAAACGACTTTAACGCATTGGGTCGCGCCTATTATTTCAACAAGGAATACAAAAAAGCCGATTCTGTTTTCGCGAAAATAGTAGAAGCAAAACCTGAGTTAGTGTTGGGTTATTTTTGGAGAGCGCGGTCGAATTCGAAAATGGATCCCGACTTGAAAAGTGGCGCTTCCAAAACTTATTACGAGGCTTTTATTGAACGCGCTTCGATTGATCCAGTAAAAAACAAGAAGGATTTAATTGAAGCCTATTCGTACATGGGTTCATTTTTTGGATTGGCGAAAGATTTTGCAAGTGCAAAAATATATTTCGCAAAAGTGCTAGAGCTTGATTCTGAGAGCGCAGCAGCCAAAACCTTTATGTCGAGTAAGGAAGCCAAATAACCTCGAATCTTTTGTAGATATTGTAAGTGATCATAAGGACAAAGCTCCTTTATGCGATCCAATTATTTTTTGTATTTTCGTGATCCCTTGTTCACGCAAGGGTCAATTGCATACGGAGAGGTGTCAGAGTGGCCGAACGTGCAAGCTTGGAAAGTTTGTGTACCGCAAGGTACCGCGGGTTCGAATCCCGCCTTCTCCGCTGAAAGGGACTTACCTGATAAAAAGGGGGAAGTCCCTTTTTTTATGCAAACGAATTTAATTTGCTCTGTGTAAAAAAGCTAATATTGTTTTTCAAATTTGATGCAATCGAAAAGTTAAGAGCCATATTGAATCATATTTTGCCTATTGACGAGGAAAGCTGGGCTATGCTGTTGCCGCAGCTGAAATCGCAGCAAATGGAGTGCGGTGATTTTTTTTGTCGCAGCGGTGAAATTTGCAACTCAATTGCACTCATTCAAAGTGGTTCCATGCGTGCCTATTATACTTCGGAAGATTTGTTAGAGACCAATTTATTGCTCTGTTCGCAAAATGAATTTATTTGTGATTACGAAAGTTTTATTACGCAATCGCCCGCTAAATACAATGTTGAAGCCATCGAAAAAACAAGCGTGATAGTGTTGTCGAAATCGGTTTTGGATGCCTTGTACGAGCAATCTTTTTATTGGAATTGCTTCGGACGGAAAGTGGCCGAAGGGATATATTTAAGCTCGAAAGCGCGCGCGGAAGAACTGCTGTTTTATGGACCTGAAGAGCGCTACCTGCGCTTGATGCGCAAACACCCCGAATATTTTCAAAAGTATGCGCTGAAACATTTAGCGGGCTACTTGGGGATTGCCCCGCAATCGCTCAGTAGAATTCGTGCAAGACTTGTGCAGCATTAATTAACTTGGGTTAAGTAGTATATTCATCGCAGTGCATTATTTTTGTTGCATGATAATTCAAATTTCTGGAATACTATTATTTGTGATTTTTGTCGTGATTTCGGGCATTCACTTTTATTGGGCACTCGGCGGCAAGTGGGGCATAGATGCTGCGCTACCTATTAATGTCGAAGGAGAACGTGTATTGAAGCCTCGAAAGGTTGATACTTTTTTTGTTGCGGCGGTGTTTGCTGGAATTGGTTTTTTTTATTTGGTGATAGGCAATGCAGTGGCCATTGATTTGCCTTTATGGATGCCCAAGTATTTGGGATGGATTTTTCCTTTTGTTTTTTTAATCAGAGCGCTAGGTGACTTCAAGTATTTGGGGTTTTTTAAAAAAGAAAAGAGGAGTTTATTTGCCCGGCTGGACACTAAATATTATTCTCCTCTTTGTCTTTTCATCACTTTTTTAGCAGTGCTTGTTCAAGTTTTTCGATGAGTAACTTTATGATTATCCGGAATCGTACCAGTAGATTTATGTGTAGGCGATTGGTCCTTCAAAGACCGAAACTTCGTTTCTTCTCTTAATCTCAAATCTCGGGAGTACAAAGGTGAACGATTTTCTACATAGGTTTTTCGAGAAGGATTGGCTTCCTGATTTACTCCGAAGGATCTGTCGCCACTTCTGTCATAGGACTGGTGCAATTGCGGATAATCTATAGTTTTTTAGGAATTCTTGGTTATTGCTGATCTTGTTGCCATTTCTCCTAATTTAGGAAGGCGCGCATAGGGAAAACTAATTGCTCGATGACTCGACTAAAGGGTCGAGTGAATGGTAATAAAGGGATGGCTTTGGTAACGGAGGGGTCGTGTGATCGATTCTGTTAAATAGGAATTAGCCTATATGGAGAATTTGCTTCTATAGGATTTCAAGAACAAGGAAAATTCAGATCCAATGTATGTCACTAAATCGATGAGAAAGAATAAATTTTCGGTCAATTATTTTGCGACTGCAAGGAAGTTGATGGTGATAAATATTTCGTAGGTTTCTTTGTACACGGGCATTTCAAATAGTCCGTTTTTCAGCACTCTGTAGATGGTGTAGTTGTCTTTCAAGAGGTAGAAAAAATCTTGAAAATAGGTTCTTGAATCAATGTTGCAGCCACCAAATTCAAACTGAATAAAATTTATTTTTTTATTGTCAATCATTTTTTTTGCACCCTTCAAGGCCTTTAACTCATGGCCTTCAATATCAAGTTTTAAAAAGTGAATTCTGTCGATATTGTTTTTTTCACAGTACGTGTCTACCGTTGATAATTTAATTTCTTCTGTATTGTCAAAAGCGATTCCAAAGTGATCTAACTTGCGGTGATAAACAGAAGCCATTCCTGATCCATCGGAATTTGAGTACAGTAATTGCGTGTTTTCAACATCACTTAAACCTAAATTATTTGAGATGAGGTTGTGAACATGTTTAGTGTTTTTTAAAAAGTCGTTGTAAGTTATTACAGAAGGCTCGAAGGAGTGAATGTGTGCATTTGTATTAAATACTTTAGAAAGTTCATTGCAGTATTGTCCTATGTTGGCACCAACGTCAAAGATGGTGATTGAGGGCTCTTTTTTTAAAGCTGCAGCAACATGTTTCATTGCAAAAATCTCGCCTCCATTTTCTAAGTCTCCACCGTTGCCGTAATTCATGTTACTCAAGGTGATGCTATTGATGGTTTCCCAAAATTTTTGATCTTTTGTTTTAAGAGACAATCGATACAGGATGGACAATATTGCTTTTTTTATGAAATTTTTCATTTATGATGATTCAATGCGTGAACTAATTCTATGTATGCGAAAATAGTATTTTTTGAGTGTAAATTGTACTTAATCAACTTTAAGTACTTCCGAAGTAGTTTTTCAATGATATTTTTTTTACTTTGAAACCTTAACCAACTGAAGTTGTTCTGCTCGGGACAAAATTCACAATCTAAACCAGATGAGAATATTCATACTTTACATAGGGCTTTGCCTATGTTTTACAACGGCGCATTTATACGCACAAGCCCCTCTTGCCAGGTTTGGAAAAATTAAATTGGTGGGTAATCAGCTTAGTTCTGAATGCGGAACGGCGATTCAATTGAGAGGCATTTCTTCATTTGGTCCGCAGTTCAACCCCAATTGCTACAACAACAATTCTTTAGATGCGATTGCCAACGATTGGCATGCTGACGTTTTTCGTATTGCCATGTATGTAAATGAAGGTGGTTATTTGAGCGATTCAACGTATTGGAAATCATGGATAGACAATCAAGTGGACGAGTGTGTGAAACGCGGTATTTACTGCATTATTGACTGGCATATTTTAGGGGTTGATGGTGATCCAAATTTGGTGCTTCCCTATGCCAAATCTTTTTGGAATTATATGTCAAAAAAACACGCCGGAAAGAAAAATGTGCTGTATGAAATATGCAACGAACCCAATGAACGATTTCGCTATGGAAATGCAGCGAATGAAAAGGATGTTAATTGGGCGCGCATCAAGCAGTATGCTGAAATTGTCATTCCCGTCATACGCAAGAATGATCCTGAGACCATGATTATTGTGGGTACACCCTACTGGAGCAATCGCCCATGGCGCGTTGTTGCTAATCCATTGACGGGTGCCAATGCTCACAACACGATGTATACTTTTCATTACTATGCTGGAACGGCACAGCACAATTTGAACTTAGATACGGTGAAAACCATTCTTGATAAAATCCCTGTTTTTGCTACAGAAGCTGGTTTGAGCGAAGAAAGTGGAACGGGTGTGGTTGATGTTAATGCAGCACAAAATTTCGCCAATGTCCTCGGCGGCGACAATCCAGCGGGCATTAAAGTGAGTTGGTGTATTTGGAGTTTTGTTGACAAAAATGAATCGTCGGCTTTGCTTACGCCAAGCGGTTGCACCAACGGCACTTGGAACAGCAGATCTGCCGCCGGGAATGAAACCTACGACATGTTGAATACCCCTGTAAAAGATGGCAGTACTTGTTTTCTTGAGCCAGTGATTTCGGTGCAACCTCAAGGCACCGTGGTGAAGTCAGGGGCGAGTACTTCAATGGTTGTCGTGGCTTCAGGTGAACAACTTCAGTATTTATGGCAGAAAAGTGCCGACGGTATCGTTTGGACAGACATTGTTAATTCCAACAATGACAGCCTAACGATCAATGTTGCCACTATTTCTAATGAAGGGTATTATCGCGTGGAAGTCAGTAATTATGTGGGTTATGTTTTTAGTCAAAAAGCATTTTTAAATTATTATGAGAATGGCCCCTATCTCGGCATAGCATTAAACATACCCGGAAAGATTGAAGCAGAGAATTATGATATTGGCGGACAAAATGTATCTTACTATGATTCATCGCCGGGCAATACTGGCAATGCTTACCGCAGTGACGATGTTGATATTCAAAGTACCACCGACAGCTTGGGAGGTTATGGAACGGGTTATTGGGTGAATGGCGAATGGTTGGAGTTTTCGGTGAATGTTTTGGCTAGCGCTTCTTATGACTTTTATTTTCGTGTTGGTTCTGCTTTGGCAGGCACCAAGTTTGAAATAATTCTTGATGGCAACGTACTTATCTCACAGGTAAATGTGCCCAATTTAAACAGTTGGAGTCTATTGAGTACTGTTGCTGTGAAGGGAATTAATCTAACCAAAGGCAATAAAAAAATGAGAGTGCGCGCATTGAGCGATGGGTTTAATTTGAATTATTTTGAAGTCATTGGCCCCTTGTTCGATTGTAATTTACAGCTGAATGGCAACGCTGCCATCGACGCTTGTGGCAATTGTGCGGGCGCTACCACTGGCTTGCTTCCTAAAATTGATGCAAACAAATGTTATGATGTGTTGACTGGAATAAACACTGTTAGCGCAGGGGTAGACAATGTATTGCTTTACCCCAATCCATTTGAAGAACAGTTTTTTGTGCGAACGAGCGCTTTGCTTGATGTTGAAGTATTTGATCTTTATGGAAAATCAGTTTTTTATCAAGCGCACACAGGGTCTGCTGCAGTTGCGATTCCCAATGCACTAGCCTCTGGCGTGTATTTCGTGCATTATAGTGCTGTGGAGGGTAATGGCGTACAAAAAATCGTGAAAAAATAGCGATTAAATGCGCTGTTTTTTAGTCCAAAATCGTTTCAGAGAAAAGGTGTTTAACGAAAAATAGTAGCCACTTACTTTTTTTTTGAAAGAGCGCAAACTTGTTTTTGGTGTCACTTCGATTCTTCGAATTTGAAAGGGATCTTCGCTGAAAAAAGACGATCCTTTGTTGGTGGATACAGCGAACGTGTAGCCAGCATCTTGAGTCGTTTTTTTGATAATTTTATTGCATGCGCCAAAAGGATATGAAAAGGAAATGACCTTTGTTTCAAGAAGATTTTCTATGTCTTTTCTTGACCCTTCGATTTCGCGTTTTATTTCTGTTGCGCTGCAAAGTAATAGATTGGGATGTGTTTGGGTGTGTGCACCGAATTCGATGCCGTAATTTCTCATTTCAATAGCCTGCGTTTTGTTGAGAAGCTCTACTGTAGGCTCCCCTTCAGCGCTGCCCCAAGTGTTGTTTGTGGTTTTGGATACGCAAAAAATAACTGCTTTAAAGCCGTATTTTTTTAAGATTGGAAACGCAATGTCGAAGTTGTCTACGTATCCATCATCAAAGGTTAATATTACTTTTTTGTTTAGGTTTTGTATAGGGTCTTTTTGCAAATCTTCAAAGGTGATACATTGGAAATTTTGTTGATGCAGATAAAGCATTTGTTTTTCAAATTCTTTTTCCCAAACGTAGATTTTGTGTTTGCCAATGGCGCATTTTTGGTTGACGATGCGGTGGTAAAGGAGAACGGGCAATTGATAGTTCGTTGGCATACTTTTTTAAAGGAAGAATTTATTGCACTTGATTCAATTTCAGTGCCAATAGTTACCTCAAAAAAAGTATAAGATGAAAGTATCTGGTTTTTCGTTTATTAAAAATGCGTTGAAGTACGACTATCCGATTAAGGAGGCTATTTTGTCGATCTTGCCTATTTGTGATGAATTTGTCATTGCTGTGGGGGAGTCTGACGACGACACTTTGAATTACATTCAATCCATTGGTTCGTCGAAAATAAAAATATTAAAAACCGTTTGGGATGAAACATTGCGAGAAGGAGGGCGCGTGTTGGCTGAGGAGAGCAATAAAGCATTTAGGGCCATTGACGAGGATAGCGATTGGGCTTTTTACATACAGGGAGATGAGGTTTTTCATGAAGATGATTTACTGAAAATCAAAAATGCAATGATACAGTACAAGTACGACAGTCAAATCGATGGATTGCTGTTCGACCACTTAAATTTTTATGGTTCATATGATTACTATGCAGATTCGCGCCATTGGCAAAAAAAAGAAGTGAGAGTAGTGCGCAACAATAGAGATATTTATTCTTACAAAGACGCCATGAGTTTTCGTCAGGGCAAAAACAGAAAATTAAATGTGGCATATGTTGACGCCTGCATTTATCATTACGGTTGGGTAAAAAAGCCGAGAGCAATGCAACAGAAGCAAGTGGAGTTTCAAAAGTTATGGCACAGCGATGAATGGCTTGCTGAAAACACAAGTGCTGCTGAGGAGTTTGACTTTACGAATGCTGATTCTGTGGCACTTTTCAATGGCTCGCATCCTAAGGTAATGCACGAGCGCATTGCGCAAATGAATTGGCAGTTTTCTTTTAATCCGAGCAGAGCGAGAAAGGAATCCCTTCGCCGTCGCGTTTTAAATAAGATTTATAAAAGCACGGGCTTGCACATTGGTGAATTCAAAAATTATTTGTTGCTGCGCAAATAGCCTAATTTTTTTCGGCTTTTCCAATGGTCGTTATTTGCCATACAACGACTGCGGAAAGTGCGGTGGAGATCAGCAGAATAAGGTTGTTTTGATCGGGAATTTCATCGGTCATTGAGCCTGTTTTATAGGCGACCACAATGGCCAAGCTATTGTTGAGTGCGTGCGCAAGCATGGAGCTGCGAATGTCTTTGCTCCAATAATACAAATAGCCCAAAACGAGTCCCAGTAGTAGTCGAACGAAAAATCCATAAAATTGAAAATGAATCAAACTGAAAAGGGTTGCGCCTACAAAAATGGCAAGGTGCGTGTTCATTTTACTTTGTAATAAAATGTTTTGCAAGCCAGCTCTAAAAACCAATTCTTCAGCAATGGCGGTCACTACGCCAATGAAAAGAACCATTAAAGTAAGTTCGCCTAGCGAATGAATATCAGTGAAACTCAACGTGTAAATTCCGCTTTGAATTTCGGGGGCCAACAACCAATTTTGCAAGCTTTGCCATGGAATGTAAATGTTGCGATTCCATTCGCCAATAAGTCCGACCAAGGGCATTACCAGCAGCAGAAGCACCGCAGACAAAGCATACATTTTCACGTTGGCTGGACGAGACGCAATAATCGAGAGCGGTTTTTTGTATACAATCCAGAGAAAAATACTTCCCGCAGTGAGTAATGAAAGTTGATTGCTTAAAATCAAGAACCATTTTGCATAGACCATGTGTTGGTAGTTGGGGAGGTATTGTGGTAGTAAATCAAAGCCATATTTTGCTGCTTCATCAGGACTTAGCCCGCTGTTCATACTTATTTTAGTCAGCTCCTCAATGATTTCATTGACCGCATTTAAGTCGACAGCTGAGAAATCAAAGCACCATTGAAAGATACCCATAATCAGTAAAGGAACGAGTACTAAGGCTGCTGTGCTGATAGCAACAAGTAAAGCCAGTTTTACCCAAGTGGAGCTATTTTCGAAGAAAGGTCGATTCATTTTAAAATTCTCTATTTTTGCATTTATGGTAAAGATAGGAAATATAGAGTTGCCCGATTTTTCATTGTTGCTTGCACCGATGGAAGATGTGAGTGACCCGCCATTTCGGATGCTGTGTAAAAAGCACGGTGCCGACTTGATGTACACCGAGTTCATTTCTTCAGAAGGCTTGATTAGAGACGCATTTAAGAGTCGGCAGAAGTTAGATATTTACGAAGCAGAGCGTCCTATAGGGATACAAATTTTTGGTGGAGACATTGAAGCAATGGGCGAAGCAGCGGCTATTGTAGAGTCGGCGAATCCTGATTTGATTGATATTAATTTTGGTTGTCCTGTGAAAAAGGTTGTTTGTAAAGGTGGCGGAGCCGCTATATTGCAAGATATTCCAAAGATGGTGCGACTGACACAGCAAATTGTGAAATCTACCAATCTGCCAGTTACTGTTAAAACACGTTTGGGCTGGGATGAAAAATCAAAACACATTGTTGATGTTGCCGAGCGCTTGCAGGATATAGGCATTAAAGCTTTGTCGATTCACGGAAGAACGCGGGTGCAAATGTATAAGGGTGATGCGGATTGGACTTTAATTGGCGAGGTAAAAAACAATCCGCGCATGAAAATTCCAATCTTTGGAAATGGCGATATTGATTCACCTGAAAAAGCAAAATTGTACAAGGAAAGATATGGTGTTGACGGCATCATGATTGGTCGTGGTGCTATTGGTCATCCTTGGATATTTGAGGAAGTAAAACATTTTTTGAAGACCGGCGAACACTTGCCTCCGCCCACCATTGAGCAACGTGTAGAAGCTTGCAGATTTCACTTGCATCAATCCTTAAAATGGAAGGGTGAAAAATTGGGAGTTGTTGAAATGCGCCGCCATTACGCCAATTATTTCAAAGGCTATCCCAACATCAAAGATTACCGTTTAAGAATGTGCACACTTGATGATTCGCAAGATGTGCACGCCGTGTTGAATGAGGTGATGGTGAAGTATCAAGGGATGCGCATAGAGGGATAACTTCACGCCAAAACTCCATTTACAATTTTATTTTAAGAAATGTTTCGAAGGGCCTTCTGTGCAAAAACTTGTTGCTGTCCCAAAGCAGCGTGCATGCCATCACTAAAAATGGCATTGCCGGAATTTTATAGCGCACAAGGGTGCCTATGATGGGTGTCACCACACCCGAAAGGGTGTACAAAATAAGTGTAAAAGAAGTGAAGAAAATGAGATAAGTGCTGGTACGATCATCGGGTTTTTTGAACCAAAGAATGGTGAGTACGAAAACAACAAATAGCAATGTGTTTTCTAGAGCCGATGCCAGCACAACAGGAGAAAAAGGCTGCAAACCATCCCAAATAAAAGGGCGTAAAAATGCGTTGAACAGGCCTTCAGGAACAGCTGCAAAGAAGCTGCTGAAATTGTCGCGCAATTCATGAGTTTGCACCACACTACCCGAATTCATGACTTGCGCCAATCCGTAAAAACTTTTTTTCTGCCATTGCAGTCCATTTAAAAAGGAATGAAAAGGACTGATGATGTGGAAGGCCACCGCCGCCGCAACAAATAGTAAATGAACGATGGCTGTTTTTAAAAAGGGTTTTCGGTAGCCTTTTCTTTTGATCCAAAACAAGGAGAGGAGTCCGGGTAGCAGTGCCACGGCTACATAAAATTTTACAAAAAACAATCCGAAAAAAGTGAGCATTATTAACGCGAAATACTTCAAAGATCTTGGTGCATCTGACCAGCGTTCAAAGCCATAAACAAAGAGGCCCATGAGTAAAAATAAAAACCCTTCTTTCAATATTCCTGAGGACCAAAAAATCACCGAAGGCAAAAGAAAAATCGCGCAAAACAAGAATGCTTTTTTGCCGGCGAATAGTTTTTCAAATGCCGAGAACAAAAACAATTTTCCGATTAATGACATTAAACAAAAAAAGAGAATGTGCACGTAAAAATACCCGCCTGAAAATACCATCATCACGGCATTGATGCGGATCATGGTGCGGTTGTCGTTGTATAGGTATTTGTTGTTGAGCACATACCAGTTGTACATTTTATCATACACAGGGGTGAGTTGTGGCACTTCGCAGTGATAACCTGTGATCATACGTAAATAATCGACAGGAGATTCCCATAGCAGTTGGTAAATGTGCACGCTATCGTCAAAGTATTTAAAAGTGTCGGCGAGATTTCTTTGCGGGTAATACAGCGTGTAAATGGCGCTTAAAGCAACACCTGATGCGACGTGAAGGGCGTACACTAACAAAATACTTCTGCGCTGCAAAGCAAATCGTCCAAAAAATGGAAGTTTCCAAATAGCAAATGCTATTGCCAACAACCACGCTATGGTGCAAAATATTTCCATTTTTAAAATCCGATTTCTAGATCCAATTTGCTACGAAGTTGTTCGAGTAGCGGGTTTTTTTTCACCAGTTTTTTGTATTTGTCGGAAGAGGTGTACAGCCCTTTTTCTTCTGCCCCTTTTTCAATGAAGGTGCTGAGGTTGATGTCGAAATTGTTGAGTTTATTGCGCACGAAGGTGAGTAGTTCCGCTTTGATTTCTGATAGGTCGTGTTCCTGCGCTTTGTTGAAAATTTTAAGTTGTATGGTATTGCTGTCAATCAGCGTTGGTGCGTTCTTCGTGAGCGTGGTATAAATATCGAGGTCAGTGTTTTTTACCAGTTCAGCATATTCACTCCACGTTGCCAAAAGGTCAGCTTCGGTGAAATCTTTGTTGCTGTAGTCGGTGCGCACTTCTACTTTTATTTCAGTGGGCTCTGGTTTTAGAATTTTGCTGATATTGACCGACTTCATTGCGATTTTGGTGCGGTTGAGCGTTGGTCTTCTCTCGTCGGTATTTTCTTCAGACTTTGTTGCTGCTACTGCTGCACTGTTGGCGTTTGTGGCAGAACTTTCAGAAACAATTGGTTTTTTAGCGAGTGGAGCAGCAGCCTGAATTTTAGGCAACGGTATTCTCAGTCGGCGAAGCTTTTTTTTTTAAGATCAGATAGGTTTTCTGAACACAGTTTCAATAAGCACAGTTCTATCAGCAAACGCTTGTTTTTGCTGGCTTTGTATTGAATATCAGCTTCGTTGATGACTTGCAATCCGCAGAGCAAAAAATCGTCGGAACACTTTGCGGTTTGTTCGAGATAAAGTGTTTTGTTTTTTTCGGATGTTTCAAGAATGGTCGTTGTAATGGCGTTTTTACACAACAACAAGTTTCGGAAATGTTCGCCAAGTCCAAGGATGAAGTTGTGTTCGTCAAAACCTTTGGCTAATACTTCGTTGAGCAGCATTAAACTGTCGGGAATATTTTTGTCGAGTAAAAAATTGGTCGCCTTAAAATAGTAATCTGAATCGAGCACATTCAAGGTGCTGATCACTGCTTGGTAGGTCAGGTTCTTGTTTGAGAAAGTGACCAGTTGATCAAAAATTGATAAAGCATCGCGCAATCCGCCGTCGGCTTTTTGCGCTATGATATGAAGAGCGTCGGCTTCGTAAGCGATGTTTTCTTGTTTTGCAATCTTTTCAAGGTGCTGCACGATGTCGTTTACCGTAATTCTATTGAAAGAAAAAATCTGGCAACGCGAAAGGATGGTGGGCAGTATTTTGTGTTTCTCTGTGGTGGCCAATATAAATACGGCATGCGCCGGCGGTTCTTCCAATGTTTTCAAAAAGGCGTTGAACGCTGATTGAGAGAGCATGTGAACCTCATCTATAATGTAGGCTTTCTTTGTTCCGATTTGCGGTGCAATGCGCACTTGATTGACCAGGTTGCGGATATCATCTACTGAGTTGTTGGATGCAGCATCGAGTTCATATACATTGAGCGACTGCCCAGAATCAAAAGATTTGCAGGATTCACATTCATTGCAGGCCTCAATGTCTTTGGTGATGGATTGACAGTTGATGGTTTTTGCTAAAATTCGAGCGCAGGTGGTTTTTCCTGTTCCTCGTGGACCGCAAAATAAAAACGATTGCGCTACCTGATGATTGCGAATGGCATTTTTTAATGTGGATACAATGGAAGTTTGTCCAACTACCTGATCAAAGGTGGCTGGTCTGTATTTTCGTGCTGATACTACAAAGGATTCCATGTGGAGGCAAATATAGGAAAGAGTTTAGAGTTCGCTGTATTGCACGAGGCTTGTTTTTAAACAATTTATAAAAAAGGGATTGCTATATTTGCAGTTCAGTGCAAAGTGCTTGAAAGCAACTATTAACGAGTTCTTGTTAATAAACTTTTAAAAAGATTTGGTTGTAACAAATTCTTTTGTATTTTTGCCCTCCGCTTTTTTTTATGGCGGGATGAATATTTTTAAATAAACTGATTGGTAATGAGTCAATACGAGACAATTTTTGTGATGACGCCGGTTCTTTCAGACGAACAGTTGAAAGAAACAGTGAGCGAGTATGTTAATTTATTGAAGCAAAAGGGCGCGGAAATCGTTCACCAGGACAACTGGGGCTTAAGAAAACTAGCGTATCCTATTAAAAAGAAATCAACAGGGTTTTACCACCTTATTGAATTCAAGGGACCAGGATCTGTGATAGCAGAACTTGAATTGGCCTATAAAAGAGATGAACGATTATTGAGATTCCTTTCTGTGAATCTTGACGATCATGCAGTCGCTTTCAATGATAAATTCAGAGGAAAGTCAGGAAGTAAGTCTAAAAAAGAAGAAGTAAAAGCATAATTCGAAAACAATGGCAGCAGAGTCAGATATCAGATATCTTACACCTCCTTCAATTGAGGTAAAAAAAGATAAATATTGCCGCTTTAAAAAGAGCAAGATCAAACATGTGGATTACAAAAATCCTGATTATTTGATGCGTTTTTTAAACGAGCAAGGTAAAGTTCTTCCTAGAAGACTTACAGGTACATCTTTGAAATTTCAAAGAAAAGTATCTCAATCTATTAAAAGAGCGAGACAATTGGCATTGTTGCCGTTTGTTGCAGATAATTTAAAATAAGAATTGCAATGGAAGTGATCTTAAAAAAAGACATTCAGCCTCTTGGATTCCAAGATGATGTTGTTACAGTAAAGCCCGGTTATGGCAGAAATTTCTTGATTCCTCAAGGATACGCTGTTTTAGCGACGGTTTCTGCAAGAAAAGTACATGCTGAAAACGTTAAGCAACGCGCTAAAAAAGACGAAAAAGCAAAAGCGGACGCAAATGCATTGGCGGCTAAACTTCAATCTTTGGAAGTTAAGGTATCAGCAAAAGCAGGCGAAAGCGGAAAAATATTTGGTTCAGTAATCAACGTACAAGTTGGTGACGCATTGAAAGCTTTAGGCGTTGAGATCGACAGAAAAACGATCAAAATCCTAGGTGGTGGCGTTAAGACTTTAGGTTTTTATGAAGCTGAAGTGAAATTGCACCGTGAAATCACTGCGAAATTTAATTTCGAAGTTGTAGCTGGATAAGCAAAACAAAAAACGTAGAAGCTCCTCGATACAAATCGAGGGGCTTTTTTTATTTTAGGGGAAATGAAAAATATTAAGTTCATGTTGGTCTTGCTGTTTTCGCAACAGATGTTGTCGGCGCAAGAAATAGTCATTGCAAATTGGTACGATGATAGAGCGGGGGCGGTGGTCATGACTTTTGACGATTGGTTGGAAGGGCATGAAAAAATTGTGGTCCCTGAACTCATTAAAAGAAAATTGCCTGCTACCTTTTTCGTTGCTATACAAAATACAAAATTCCGCCGCACTTCCTACGAAGTTATGCGCGAGGCACAGGCGCATGGTTGTGAAATTGCCAATCACACAATGACGCATCCAAGTTTACCCACGCTTTCCCACGGAGCTGCTAAAATAGAAATTGACGATGCCCGACAAACGATCATCGATTCAGTGCCCGGTGCGCAGTGCCTCACTTTTGCCTATCCTATGGGCACTAAAAATCCTGAAATCATTGAAATGGTGAAACGCCAGCACATTGGTGCCCGTAGTGTGGCATTGATTGACGAGCGAAATATCACTTACGATTTCGCCAGCGATAGCAGTGATTATTTCAAAATAGGAACTGTTCGCGTGTGGCACATTGTAAGTTTAGAAAAGGTGGCTCAATGGCTTGATTATACTGCAAAAGGTGGTGGTTTACTTACATTTATGTTGCATTCGGTGTACAATGAAAATATAGAAAAAGGCTGGGACGCCATGCCGCAGGAATATGTATGCGCGATGATGGACACCTTGAAATCACGTCAAGATATATTGTGGGTATGTACTTTTGCTGCTGCAGTGAAATACCACCAAGAAAAGAAACAAACGGAGATCAAGTTGCTCAAAGAAAAGAAAGGAGTGCGCACGTTTGCGCTGCAATCGCCCTTAGATGCAACGATTTACAATCAAGAACTTACATTGAAGATGGCGAAAACTGCTAATACAACTAAAATCAAACAGGGATTTAGAAATGTAGATTTTCAATATTCAGCTGATGGAAAATGGATATTGTTCAACATACTTCCGGGAAGTGGCAATTTCACCATCGATAGCAACTAAGGAGTAATTAAGTTGGCATATTGGTACTCTTCAAACAAACCAATGTCGTCGTATATCAATTGACGTATGGGTAGAAAATTTTCTTTGTCGACGTAGAAGGTGATTTTTTTGCAGTACAAGTTTGGAATTAAAATTTCTTCGTCTTCGTCCAAGTCATCATAATCATCAACCGTTTCCTTGTTTTTCTCCAACATCATGTAATCGCTGATGTTTAAACGCGTTGCGATGGTGGTTAAGGTTTCGTCTTTTTTCACAATGTATTTAACAAACGCAAACTGCGGGAAATTGCAGCTCACAACCAAGCATTTTTTGCCTTGCCACTCTGTTTCACCATCAATAGTGCAATAGTCTTTGTATCGGTATCCTATTTTTTGCGAATAGGTATTCATGATTTTCGCGAAGTAATTAAAACCTATTTCGAATATAGTGTGGTGTTGCTTGTCGCGCAACAATGTACCGTAGGGATCCAGTTTATGGGTAACGTATGGAAACGCATTGGGCTTTACTGTTGCTTTGTTTTCGTTGGTTCCGGTGGCGAACAGCAGTTCTTTTCCGCCTTCAGGTCCTAAAGTTTTCAAGTACAGTTTAAAGGGATTGTTTTCGAGTTTGATTGCACTCGATCCTTTTTCCATCACACCTTTGATGCGCTCTGATTTTGTAAAGGTGAATGACAAAACGTTATTTGCTTTTACGGCTGCTATCGTTTTTTCAATGACTTCATTTACTTTTAAATTTTCTTCCGCCAACTTGGCGCTGCTAAAAGAAAACACAGCAGAGCAGCAAATAGTAAAGAGAATTATGGCGTTGTGACTTTTCATCATTAAGCTGTTCTACGGCCATTCTCTATATTAGATACAGCTTACAGTTTATTTCCCTTTTCCACCGCAGCAAGTGATTCCATTACCGTTATTTTCAAATTTTCTTTGAAAACCAGCATTCTTTGTTGCACTTCGGGATTGGAAGCACCTATGATTTGTGTGGCCAGTATACCAGCATTTTTTGCTGCATCAAGCGCCACAGTTGCTACTGGCACGCCATTGGGCATTTGTAAAATTGAAAGTACAGAGTCCCATCCGTCGATAGAGTTGCTTGATTTGATTGGCACCCCAATTACCGGAAGCGGCGTTAAAGAAGCGACCATTCCAGGCAAGTGTGCAGCACCGCCCGCACCAGCAATAATAACTTTGAGTCCTCTGCCCGCAGCAGATTTTGCGTATTCAAACATACGCTCTGGCGTACGGTGCGCAGATACTACGGTGATTTCAAATGAGATTTTCAACTCCGTTAGCACATCTGCAGCATCTTGCATGATTCTTAAATCTGATTGGCTACCCATGATGATTCCTACTTCTGCGCTCATGCTATTACTTTTAAAGTGTCTTTAATAATTTTTGCTTTAACAATGGCTTTCTCAAGGCTTTTGTCGACTACAGTGACATGGCCCATTTTGCGAAAAGGTTTTGTTTCGGTTTTTCCATAAATGTGCACATTGACACCGTCAGTGGCCATTGCTTGCTCAATGCCTTGGTATTTCACAGCGCCCACATAATCTTTTTCGCCAAGTAAATTCACCATTACTGATGGGATGGTGATGTCGGTGTTGCCCAAAGGCATGCCCATAAGGCAGCGCAGCAATTGGTCGTATTGTGAAGTTTCGTTGCCTTCAATGGTTTGGTGGCCACTGTTGTGGGGGCGCGGCGCAATTTCATTGACGAGCAGTCCACCTTCCTTGGTCACAAACATTTCTACGGCCAATATGCCTACCATGTCGAGTTGTACAATGATTTTTTTTGCCAATTCCATCGCCTGCATTTCCAGTGTTTTTGAAATTTTAGCTGGAGAAAAAAGAAATTCCACCAAATTTGCTTCGGCATTGAATTCCATTTCTACTGGTGGATAAGCTTTCACGTCGCCATTTTGCCCGCGACAGGCAATGACTGAAATTTCTTGGTGAATCGGAACCAGGTGCTCCAAAATACAAGGCCCATCAAATGCTTTTTCAAAGTCGGCTGCGCTTCTCAATACTTGAACTCCTTTGCCGTCGTATCCGCCTTTGCGCAGTTTCTGCACCAGTGGCAATTGATTTTTGAAGAGTTCTAAATCCTGTTTTCCTTCAATCAAATAGAAATCAGAAGTAGGAAAACCGTTGTTCTTATAAAATAATTTTTGAAGTCCTTTGTCTTGCACGACTTTGATCGCGTGTGGCTGTGGAAAAACTTTAATCCCTTCTTTTTCCAATTGCTCTAGTGCTTCAACACATACATTTTCAATTTCTATCGTTACTACATCGCATTTTTTGCCGAAGTCGTGCACCAATTTGAAATTATTGAGATCACCGCGGTAAAACCAATTGCTGATTTCTCTGCAGGGGGCGTGTGTGTCAGGATCGATAAAAGCCATTTCGACGTTGTAGCTGTATGATTTTTGGAGCAACATTCTGCCCAATTGACCACCACCCAAAACGCCTATTTTTAATCCTTTATAGAAGGGTTTTTCCATGGGGTCAAAGATAGAAAAAAGTTGTGAGTTCTTTGTTTGTCCCGTAGGGCTCTTCATTCTGTAGGGTAAAAAGCAACAATTGAGTAATTTTTGTATATTAGACACCTTGTTTTAAAATCGCTACTATGTTGAACATTGTTTTATTTGGCCCTCCGGGCGCAGGAAAAGGCACGCAATCTACAAGATTGCTAGAGAAATATGGTTTGGTACACCTGTCTACAGGTGATATCTTGAGAGCTGAAATAAATGCCGGAACGGTGTTGGGACTTACGGCGAAGTCACTTATTGATAAAGGTGAATTGGTGCCCGACGAAGTGGTGATAGGCATGATTGATAATAAAATTAGCGCTAGTGCAAACAAGAACGGTTTTATTTTCGATGGATTTCCGCGCACTACACCACAAGCTAAAGCTTTGGATGAAGTATTGCAGAAAAAAAATACGGGTATTACTTGCATGTTGGCGCTGGAGGTTCCTGAACCTGAACTAATTGTTCGTTTGCTCGAAAGAGGAAAGGTGAGTGGTAGAGCTGATGACCAAGATGAAAACACGGTGATCAACAGAATTAAGGTATACAATGAATCTACCTTGCCATTGAAAGATTTTTACAAAGCACAAGAAAAATTCGCTGCCATTCACGGTGTTGGAACGGTAGACGCTATTTTTGAATCACTTTGTGAGGCCATTGACGGCGTTAAAGCCTAACGTAGTTCAAAGTTTCAGGTTCAAAGTTCGAGGGAAGCTAGGTACGGGAATGAAACATTGAACATTTAACTTTATCATTGAACGAATAAAATGGAAAACAACTTTATAGATTACGTTAAAATTTGCTGTCGTTCGGGAGCTGGAGGTGCGGGTTGTATGCATTTTTTGCGCGATAAGATCACCGATAAAGGTGGTCCCGATGGCGGAAATGGAGGCAGAGGCGGACACATTATTTTGCGTGGCAGTCATCAGCATTGGACTTTACTCCATTTAAAATATAGAAAGCACATCATTGCCGAAAATGGCGAACCTGGTGGTTCAAGTCATAAGTCGGGTAAGACAGGGGAAGATATTATTTTGGATGTTCCGCTGGGTACCATTGTTAAAGATGCCGAAAGTGGCAATGTAGAGTGTGAAATTATTGAGGAAGGACAAACTTACATCATTGCGCCCGGAGGTAGAGGCGGAATGGGTAACTCAAATTTCAAATCGGCAACCAACCAAATGCCGCAGCACCACCAAACAGGTGAAGAAGGAAAAGACGACTGGAAGATTTTAGAGTTGAAAGTTTTAGCCGACGTTGGTTTTGTTGGTTTTCCGAATGCAGGTAAAAGTACTTTGCTATCGGTGATCACTGCTGCAAAACCCGAGATTGCCGATTATCCTTTTACTACTTTGGTGCCGAATCTAGGTATCGTTAAATACAAAGATTACAAATCATTTGTAGTAGCAGATATTCCTGGAATCATTGAAGGAGCGCACGAGGGAAAAGGTTTGGGTCATCGTTTTTTGCGCCACATTGAAAGAAATTCGATTTTGCTTTTTGTGATTCCTGCCGATAGTAATGACATTAAAAAAGAGTACAACATTTTGTTGAATGAGTTGGAAGAATACAATCCGGAGTTGCTCGACAAAAAAATAGTTTTAGCGATCAACAAGTCTGATATGCTTGATGATGAGTTGAAACGCGAAATCGCCAAAGACTTGCCGCGCGTGCCTTACCTTTTTGTTTCTGCTTTGAAAAAAGAAGGATTGGAGCAATTGAAAGATTTGCTCTGGAAGGAACTCAAATAGAATTCATAACTTTAGCGAATGGTGGAAACAGTCATTCAGTGGGATAGACAGCTGTTCAAGTGGGTCAATCAGAGTTTGTATTCTGATGCCATGGATGTGTTGATGCATTACTTGAGCGAGCGTTTGATTTGGTTGCCACTGTATCTTGCCTTGATCATTTATTTGTTTTATGTATTTCGCGCAAAAGCTTGGTGGGTGTTGCTTGCTGTGGCAATGCTGGTTATATCAACAGATATGGTCTCCTCACATATTATAAAAAAGTCAGTGCATCGTTATCGGCCCTGTCAAGAAAAAGCATCCCTTGGCTTTGTTGTCCGTCAATATCCGGGAGATGGATGCAGCGAGTATGGTTTTGTGTCGTCGCATGCGAGTAATTCTTTTGGATTGGCAGTTTTTTTTGGACTACTTTTTTATGACAAGAATAAATGGTGGCTATGGGGATCATTGCTTTGGGCTTCATTAATAGGCTTTAGTCGTATTTATCTTGGTGTGCATTATCCTTTGGACGTTATTGGTGGAGCGCTTTTAGGTGCAGGTTTTGGTTACATTTGGTGGAGATTTTTAGGGGTGAAATTAAAAAACATAGAAGCATGAACTTTTTGTCGATAGTGCTGATTTTTTTGGGTGGCGGCGTAGGCAGCGTGTTGCGTTATGGCATTGGAAGAGGTGCTCAGTATTTTGTGCAATGGAATTTTCCTTTGGCGACTTTTATTGCCAATGTGGTGAGTTGCACTGTGATGGCTTTGGTTTTGTATTATTTTAAGGAGAAAGCCGCTTTTGAAACAGTATTCAAAACATTTGTGTTGATTGGCTTTTGCGGTGGCTTGAGTACCTTTTCAACTTTTTCGTATGAGACTTTTCTTTTGCTTAAGCAAGGAGAAAAAGGAATGGCTTTTTTAAATGTTGGGTTGAGTGTGCTAATGTGTTTGTCGGTCTTTTATTTTTTTATGAAGGAGGCACGTTAGCAATAGTGTAGTTTTGTTGGCGTTAAATGATTTTAGGCAAGATTATTGTTGCTGTTTTGATGAGATTGTATTTTGTTGAAGATTCGCTATAAATATTTAATAATAATGTTCTTCCTTTTGGGAGTTAACATTGTTCGTGCTCAATTGGTGGTAAATCACCAAGACGTAAATTTTCTGGTTCAAAAAGTTTTGTTGTGCGACAACATCAAAGTTTCCAATGTAGTGATCAATGCGAACACCAATATGCTGGGCTACTTTAATGGCACGAAGTCGAATGTTGGTTTGAAAGAAGGACTGATTTTAAGCACCGGTAATGTGAGTCACGGCATTGGTCCAAATAATGAAGCAGGCGATCCTATTGACGTTCCGCCCGATCAGAAGAAGGGTTATGGTTTACCAGGTGATCCTGATTTGGAAATACTTTCGCCCCCTACGATGGATGCCGCCGTGTTGGAATTTGATTTTGTGCCACTCGCCGATTCAATCTCTATTAAATATGTTTTTGCGTCCGAAGAATACTTGGAATATGTGAACAAGGGAGTCAACGATGTTTTTGGTTTTTTCTTAAGCGGACCAGGTATTTCCGGTCCCTACTCACGAGGCGCTGTCAATATTGCATTGACACCCGGCACTTCTACGCCGGTGAGCGTGAATACGATCAACAAAAATAAAAACTCAAATCTGTACATCGACAATGGCACCGGACTTCCGGGAACGGCACAATACAATAACAATAAGGTGGTGCAGTATGATGGACTTACGCGCCCTTTGGTGGCGCGTTATCCGGTGACGCCTGGCTTGACTTATCACATTAAGTTGGCTATTGCCGACGTTGGCGATGGTATTTTTGATTCTGCGGTTTTTTTGGAAGCAGGCAGTTTTTTTTCAAAAAACTTCAACACGCATCAAATCGTCACTTATGAAAGCCTGTATGAAGGCTGCGACAGCGCAGTAGTGAGTTTGAAAATGTCGCCTTCTAAATATAAGGTTGGTAAAATTCCTGTTCGTTTACTGGGGACTGCACAGAATGGCATCGACTATAAAAAGTTGCCCGACTCGGTGATGGTCAACCCCATCAACGGAACAGTTTCTTTCAATATAGTTCCTTTGAAAGACAATGTTGCCGATGACAATGAGTTCGTTGATATTGTATTGATTAGTTCTCCCTGCAACAGCGATACCATTCATTTTTCTATCAAAGATCTTATACCTATTGTTGCAACCAGTTATGATACGGTATACTGCGGTCAGCAAATTAATATTACGGCGAAATACAAAGGTGGAGCCGATGCGAGTCTTTCTTGGTTGATTAATGGCAGCGATCAAAAAACTATTTCGGTGAATCCGGGCTGGAACACCACCGATTATTTTTACACCGTCAACGACCATTGTAAGCAAGGTCCTGTGCAAGCCAAAGTGCGCGCCGTGGTGAACAACAAAAAACCAAAGGCGGGTCCCGACCAGCGCTATTGCAGTGGTCCAGATGTGATAGTGGGGGAGTTACCCAATGCAGGTTTTTCATACAGTTGGAATCCAACAGCAGGTTTGAGCAATGCTTTGGTGTCGCAGCCAACGGTTCGTCTCACCAATTCAAGTGGCACTAAAAGTGTGGTGAACTATATAGTAAAAGCCGACAATGGTATGTGTCAGGCTTACGACACTGTAGTAGTATCGGTGTTGCCAAATCCATTGGCAAACATTGATCCCATGAAAATGGTGGCTTGTCCGATATTCTATGTTAATCCTAAAGAAAATTCACTTGTCGCTGATTCTGTCGAGTATTTTTGGTCGAGTTCAACGGGTCAAAAAAAGACAGGAAAAAATGCAATTCTTTCTTTTCCTACGCAAGGTTTTTACAGTTTATATCTAACAGTTACCAATTATGGCATGTGTAGTTCGCAAGACAGTGCGTCGCAAAACGTTGAAATATTAACGCCGCCCATCGCTGACTTTACTTTGAGTGATACGGTTGTTAATATGATTACCCCATCAGTTAGCATTACTGGTAGTGCGCAACTGGCTGATACTTGTTTTTCCGATGTTTTGAGTCCAACAGGTGTTTTGCTGTTCGCCTCTCCTACTTGTGATTATACTTTCGATATTCCTACAGCGGGCAACAACAAGGTGGTGCAATACGTCATTGCGAAAAATGGTTGCAGAGATACCTTAGAAAAAAATATTTATGTGAAGCCCGAGTACTTTGTGTACGCACCCAATGCCTTTACGATCAATGGCGACGGATTGAACGAAGAGTTTAAGGTGTATTATTCATGGGCGATTACCGACTTCGACTTCACGGTTTACGACAGATGGGGTCACGAGATGTATCACCAAGTGGGTGATGGCCGAGAAGTGTCATGGGATGGCCGAGCGCTCGATGGCAGCATGCAACCCATTGGTGTGTATGTATACAAGTACACTTATTCTCGCCCACTGCGGGGAAAGATGGTTGAACCAGTTGCAGGATACGGTCACATCACCTTATTGCGATAGTTTGCTTATTGTGCCTACTTGTGCTAAATTCGTGCTTCAAAATACAGCACTTTGACGATAGCCTATCTTTCTACTTTTTATCCTTTTCGCGGCGGAATCGCGCAATTTAATGCTTCGTTCTACCGAGCTTTAGAGAAGGAGCATATTGTTCACGCTTATACTTTTACGCGACAATATCCTGAGTTTCTATTTCCGGGAAAAACGCAAATGGTGGAGGAGAAGGACAACGCCGATAAAATTCCCGCTGAGCGCTTGTTGGATACTGTGAATCCTTTTACTGGAAGTATTACTGCAAAGGCCATCAATAAAACAGAACCCGATATTTTATTGATGAAGTATTGGATGCCTTTTTTCGCTCCCTCATTGGGTGCTGTGGCTTCTAAGATGAATTCAAATACTAAGACCATTGCGATTTTAGACAATGTGCTTCCGCATGAAAAGCACTTTTACGATATTCCACTCACCAAGTATTTTTTGAATCAATGCGATGGTTTTGTGGTGATGAGCGATGCCGTGAAAAAAGATTTACTGAGCTTGAAGCCTGATGCTAAATTTATTTTGCACCAACATCCTTTCTATGATCACTTCGGACCTATCGAGGACAGAGCTGCTGCACTTGCAAAACTAAGCATTGCAGCGGATCAAAAGGTGCTTTTGTTTTTTGGATTTATTCGTGGATACAAAGGTTTGGATATTTTATTGGAAGCCTTTAAAAATGCGGATAACGACCATACTTTGCTCATCGCTGGTGAGCCCTACGAAGATTTTGAAAAATACCAACCTGCCATCGACGCCTTGAAAGCTGCAGGAAAGAATGTTGTTGACCACATTCGCTACATAGAAGACCATGAGGTGCCTACCTTATTTTCTGCTTCCGATGTGTGTGTGCTGCCCTACAAAAGTGCCACTCAAAGCGGTATCGCTTCTATCGCGATGCATTTTGAGTTGCCGATGATTGTCACCAATGTGGGCGGTTTGCCCGAGGAAGTGGACAATGGAAAAACCGGAATGATCAGCACCGAAGTGTCTGCGCCTGCTGTATGGCAAGCCATTGATGCGTATTTTAAAAATAATTTGAAGTCGACTTTTCAGCAAAACATTGCTGCTACTAAGCAGCAGCGCTCCTGGAAAAATTTGGCGGAGTCGGTAGTCGCTTTTTCAAAAACGATTTAATGCTCGTCGCCATTTGCTGCAAAGGCAAATGTTGATGCAGCATAACCCAATCTGCGGAAATCTATCTGCAATAAATTTCGAACACCTTCTTTTTTATCGAATACAATAGTTATTTTTGGACCTTTCTGAAAAATATGCAAACAAAAACAGTACAACCAGCGGTTACTTTAGAGGTAGCAAAATCTGTCGGACTTCTTGAAAGTGAATTCGAAAAAATAAAATCCATATTGGGACGTGATCCTAATTTTACGGAGTTGAGTATTTTTTCAGTGATGTGGTCAGAACATTGTTCGTACAAAAATTCTATAAAATGGTTGAAGACATTGCCCAAGAAAGGCGATAGAATGTTGGTGGAAGCGGGAGAAGAAAATGCAGGTTTGGTGGATATTGGATCTGGTTTGGCTTGTTGCTTTAAAATAGAATCACACAACCACCCTTCTGCTTTGGAGCCTTACCAAGGAGCTGCAACGGGAGTGGGAGGAATCAATCGCGATATTTTTACCATGGGTGCGCGTCCCATTGCACAATTGAATTCACTTCGTTTTGGAAATATAGAATTGGCCCGCACCAAATGGTTGGTAAAAGGCGTGGTGTCAGGTATTGGTCATTACGGCAATGCTTTTGGTGTGCCAGTAGTAGGAGGTGAAGTTTTTTTTGACGATTGTTACAACACCAATCCTTTGGTAAATGCCATGTCAGCGGGTATCGTAAAGGTGGGTGAAACCATTTCTGCTATTTCTGAAGGTCCTGGAAACCCTGTGTTTATAGTTGGTTCGGCTACCGGTAAAGACGGAATCCACGGCGCAACATTTGCCTCTGAAGACATTACGGAAGATTCAGAAGACAAAATTCCAGCGGTACAAGTTGGTGATCCATTTCAAGAAAAATTGTTGTTGGAGGCTTCTTTGGAATTGATCAAAACTGGCGCTGTTGTGGGTATGCAAGATATGGGCGCGGCAGGAATCACTTGCTCTACGTCAGAGATGAGTGCGAAGGGAAAATGCGGAATGGAAATTCATTTGGACAAGGTGCCGATGCGTCAAGCGAACATGGAGCCTTTCGAAATCTTGTTGTCGGAATCACAAGAGCGCATGCTCGTAGTCGTGCACAAAGGAAGAGAAAAAGAAGTGCTGGATATTTTTGAGAAATGGGATTTGAACTGCGTTGAAATTGGTACGGTTACTGCAGGTGAACGCATCAAATATTATTTCCATGGAGAATTGGTTGCCGACGTTCCTGCCGATGATTTGGTGTTGGGCGGTGGTGCTCCAGTATATGAAAGAGAATACAAAGAGCCTGCATCTTATGCGGAATCTAAAAAATTCAATATCGCTCAAATTGAAGAGCCATTGAACTTACAAGAAGTTATTGAAACAATGATCACCCACCCCAACTTGGCTTCTAAAGCATGGGTGATTCAACAATACGACTCTATGGTGGGCACTGCCAACATGAGTACCAATCAGCCTACTGATGCGGGGATAGTGAACATCAAAGGTACCGATAAAGCGATTGCTTTAACGGTTGATTGCAACGCTCGTTACGTAAATGCCGATCCTGAAATAGGAACGATGATTGCGGTTTGTGAAGCGGCGAGAAACATTGTTGTTTCGGGCGGTGAACCGGTGGCGATCACCAATTGTTTGAATTTTGGAAATCCATATGTTCCTGAAGTGTATTGGCAGTTTGTTGGTGCGATCAAAGGTATGGGTGAAGCATGCCGTCGTTTAGGTACGCCTGTAACGGGAGGGAATGTTTCATTTTACAACCAATCTACCTTGGATGGAAAAGTGGTTCCTGTATTTCCTACGCCAACCATTGGTATGTTGGGAATTGTAGACGACAAAAGTACGATAACGCCGCTTGGTTTTCAGAAAAAGGGCGATTTGATTTTTATGCTCGGCAGCGCGCACGATGACATTAGTTCTTCGCAATATTTGGTTTCTATTCACGGTGTGAAGTCTTCTCCTGCTCCATATTTCAATCTCGACGAAGAAGTGGAATTGCAAAAGGTGGTAAAAAAATTAATCGGCGCTGCGGTGATAGAGTCGGCGCACGACGTTTCTGACGGTGGTTTGTTTATAACGCTTTTTGAATCAGGTTTACCGAAGTCTTTGGGCTTTGACATTACCCTGCCAATTGAATACCGCAGAGATGCTTTCTTGTTTGGGGAATCTCAATCTAGAGTTGTTGTTTCCATTCGCGAAGAAAACCACGATGCTTTCTTGAAAGTACTCGAAGGCTCAACGATGCCGCACACTTTGTTAGGGCACGTGACCAAAGGTGAGTTGCGTATTGACGACGAGAGCTACAGTTTTGTAGAAGATTTAAGAGTACAATTCGACAGCGCTTTGGGCGATTTGTTGAATAAGTAACCGTGCTTTTATTTTAATGTGGCGGCGATGTATTGCGCAATCAAGAGGTTTCCTCTGGCATTGAGGTGTGTGTCGTAGTGCCAGTACAGCAAGGCTTTTTCGCTTTCGAAATGCTTTTTGGATTCCTTGATTAGGAAAGGTTTGCTGTCGTAAAAATCAACTGCATTTTCTGTTGCAACAGTGCTGAGTAATTTGCTGAGCGGTGATGCGCAGGTGTCGGAAGTCCATTCTTTTTTTCCATACAACAACCACTGGTACACTTCTTCTTTTGAGGGTAGTAAATAGATTTTAAGTGGTATTTTTTTTTCGCGTATCAAGTGCATCGTTGCCTTAAGCGTTGCTTTTAGTGCCGTGTAGTTTTTATGTGTTTCTATCTCACAATTGCAACAGCCATAATTTTCAAATTCTTTAGCATAGTTGCTGTAGAAGGTTATTTCTTGATTTTCGTTTATTTTTTTGCGCAGCAATAGCGCTTGTTTGTCTTCGCCATTTACAAGAGACTCAAGTGCGCAACGCACAGGTGATTTTTCTCGAAATGCAAAAAATGAGTCGCGTGCTCTTTCTATTTTTTTGGCTACGGTATGCAGTTCGTTAGTGTTGCTGAGCGGACCATAGTTGCCTTCTAAGTCATTGCCGGCAAAGAGTAACCAAAGTACTGGTGCACCTTTTTTGAGAGAAATGTTTTTGAGTTCGCGTCGCAGTAAATGAAATTGCTCCCAAGGTCCGTTTCCTGAAACAGAAAGATTGTAGCTGTTGAAGTGCAGGTTAGAATAAAGTAATTCGCTAATGGTGCTGTCTTGCGTGCACATGCCAACCCCAAAAGAATCGCCAATCAAAAGCGCATCGCAATTTTTTTTTGTGTGTGCGTTGTTGCGAAAGCCGAGCGCATCTGTTGTGATGTGCAGTATTTGTTCGCCCGAATTGGGGTTATTGCTGGGTGTATCACTGTAGTGGATGTCGCGCTCTTGCAAGGGTTTGTATTTTTGCAGCAAGTGCAGGTCGGTAGATGCGAACAAACTTTCTTGTTCTGCTTGCCAATTGCGGTAAATGTTTGTGCTGAGATCGATAGCAGAAATTGAAATGCACAACAGTGTAACAAGAAAAAAGTAATTGCGTGCGCTGCTATCGTTTTTTAGGGTTTCACGATTGCGCCATGTGAGCAAAATGGCAGTTGCAAAAATAAGGGAGAGTAATATAAAGGGCGGTTTACCCCAAATGAGGCCACTAGCCAAAGGCAATAGGTAAGCTGTGCAAAGTAAAAATAGCAGTGCGAAAAATCTTTTTTTCATCGTGCTAAATATAGCAATAGTGCGCGTTGTTTACTGAATCGTTGCGAAAAGGAAGGGCTAAAACATTATTTTACATTGAGGCATCAAGGCGCGTAAAAGTTCTATGTCGCTGCTAGAAATAGGATTTCCTCTGAGGTCAAGCAGCTCCAATTTTTTCAGGAGTGCAATTTCTTCGGGCACGATTTTTATGTTATTGTCTTTGAGTGAAAGCGATTTCAATTGCGTTAAATCGAAAAGCGAAGTGGGTATTGTTTCAATGGTGTTTCCTTCCAGTATCAATGTTTGCAGATTTTGTAGGTTGCCAATTTGTGTTGATATTTTTTTGATTTTACAAGCAACTAAAGTTACTTCTTTCAATTGTAGGCATTTGGTAATACTGCGCGGAAATCCATGTAGATTGGAATTGTAAATGGTGATCGAGCGCAGTTTCGGGATTTTCGAAATGGCGGCGCCAACACGAAAGGTGTCAACGCTATTGCTGTGTATCTGCAGGGTGTGTAAGTTGAGCAGTGCGGCCATTTCTGATGGCACTGAGTCGAGAGCGCTTTGCTGTAGCAGCAATACTTCTAAATGTTGCCAATTGACGATGGAAGGCGGAAAGTGCTGTAGTGGATTTTGAGCAATTTGTAAATACACCAATTCGCTGAGTGTGCCTATTTCGGTGGGTAATGTGCTCAAGCGGTTGTTGCGCAATACTGCGATTTGCAAGTGCGGCAGGCGTTTTATTTTTTGAATGTCTTTGCTGAGGTCTTCGTTTTCGGATTGCAATTTGTATACGTCATCTTTTGATTTCATAGCTTCTTCAAAGGAACTGAAGGTTTTGGCTTGCAGCGGTCCATATTTATTGAAGGGGCTTTCGGCATCTTGTGCAACACTGCATTTGCAGAGAAAAACAAAGAGGAAGAGGGAGAATGTTTTCATATCTGCCATTAAAATAAGAAGTTCTTAACAAATTCTGTTTAAATAATTTTGTGAGGGTTATAAAAGAAAAATAATTTACATCCCTATTTTTGATTTACGTAAATTGCCACAAATTGATAGAGTACCTATGAGACAGCTGAAAATTACCAAGTCCATCACCAACAGAGACAGCATTACCTTAGACAAGTATTTGCAGGAAATTGGTAAAGTAACATTGATCACTTCGGAAGAAGAAGTAGAGTTGGCTGTGAAGATCAGAGCCGGTGATGCGCAAGCGTTGGAGCGATTGACAACAGCGAATCTTCGCTTTGTGGTGTCGGTTGCAAAACAATACCAAAATCAGGGCTTGTCATTGCCCGATTTGATTAACGAAGGCAACTTGGGTTTGATCAAGGCTGCACAAAGATTTGATGAAACAAGAGGTTTTAAATTTATATCCTACGCCGTATGGTGGATTCGCCAGTCGATCATTGCTGCGATTGCCGACCAAAGCAGAATGGTGCGCTTGCCTTTGAACAAGGTAGGTAACCTTACAAAAATTAAAAAAGGAATTTCTGATCTTGAACAGCGATTGGAGAGAGAGCCAACAGTGGAAGAGATTGCCGAAGCAGTGGAAATGGAAGTGGATGAAGTGGTTGGTGCCATTAGCATCTCTGGGCGCCACACCTCGTTGGATGCTCCTTTTCAAGAAGGTGAAGACCATGGTTTGATTGATATTATTCAAAATGAAGATTCACCGACAGCCGATAAAAAATTAATTTTCGAATCACTGCATGCTGAAATTCAGCGCTCTTTGTCAACTTTAACTGAGCGCGAGGCGGATGTTTTGCGTATGTTCTTTGGCATTGGCTTGCCACATGCCTACACTCTTGAAGAGATTGGTAATAAACATGGTTTGACGCGCGAGCGCGTTCGTCAAATTAAAGAGAAAGCAATTCGTCGATTGAAGCACCACACTAAAAGCAAATTGCTAAGATCTTATTTGGGATAGCAACTTGCCATCATTGTAAAAAGCCATCTTTGCAAAAAGATGGCTTTTTTTATGTCACACCGAGTCGCTATCTGTCAGATTTTCATAGGAGTTGTAGTGGAAACGAAACGAATTGGAAACAAATTAGAGATAAAACGTAATCGATAGCGCATCGTTTCTTTCCTTTAAAATTAAGGATTTTGGAAATTATTTTAATTTTTTTGTTGCTTTTGTGTGGAAACGAATTGTATATTTGCACCACTAGGTTAAAGTTGTAAGGCACCGTGGTGTTTCGGTTCAATATCGTTCTTTCTATTACTCAAGTTGTAAGCTTATTAATTGGCTGAAAAACACGAGTTCCTTATAAAGTTGTTTATTATTTTCATCCCTCTAAAAGTCACCTGCGCTCCAGGTGACTTTTTCATTTCAGCCTTTTTTACTTTTGTTAGTCTTACCTTTGCTTTATGAAAGGTACAATCGTTTTGTTTTTTATTCTTTGCTGTTCGCTGCTTGTAGCGCAATCTATTAGTGTAACAGGACAACTAAATGACAGTAGTAATACTATTTCTGTGACAGAGGCCGAGGTATTGTTGGTGAATAATTCGGATTCAACCCTGCGCTATAAAGGTGATACCCGTGATGATGGATTTTTTAAAATTAATGTTGCTGTTAGGGGAGCTTATCAGCTATTGATTGCGACAAAGGGTTATTTGCCGTACGCACAAAATATTGAAATAAATGGCAGTGACGTGGCTTTGGGTAAAATAGAGCTGCGCTTGCAAAGCATTGCTTTGGCTAAAATTAAAATTTCGGGTAGCGCTGTAGTTAATAAGCAAGACACCATTCAGTACAATGCCAGTGCCTACAAAACCAATGTGGATGCGACAGTAGAAGAATTGGCAAAAAAAATGCCCGGACTCACACTTGAAAATGGGGTGATGAAAGCGCAGGGTGAAGATGTAAAAAAAGTACTCGTTGATGGCAAGCCTTTTTTTGGCGACGATGCCACCCTGGCTTTGAAAAACATTTCTGCCGACATGGTGGCGCGCATTGAAGTATTTGACCAGTGGAGCGATCAAGCGGTTTTTACTGGTTTTGACGACGGGCAAGCGTCAAAAACCATCAATATCATTACCAAGAAAAATGTCAAAAATGGCATTATTGCCAAGGCCTATGCAGGCTATGGTGACGGCAATAAATACCAAGGCGGTGGTAATTTTAATTATTTTAAAGACAATCGCCGCTTCACATTGTTGGCCTTGACGAACAATATCAATCAGTCGAATTTTTCTATGCAGGATCTTACGGCAGCCACTGGATCGTCGGCCCCGCCAATGATTTTGGGCAGGGCGGGTGGACCAAACAACGCCAGTAATCCCGTCAATAATTTCATGGTCAGTGGTCAGCCGGGTATCAATGCAGCGAATTCACTGGGGCTCAATTACAGCGATTTTTGGGGCAGCAAAATGAAGTTTACCGGCAGTTATTTTTTCAATCAAATCAACAATACCAACAATCAATCTTTGGCGCGTCAGTATTACTCTGTGAGTGATACAGTGCAGCTGTACAATGAAAACAGCTTAAACACCAGTACCAATTACAACCACCGCGCCAATGTTCGTTTTGAGTACTATATTGATTCATTGAACTCCCTCATTGCAACGCCGTCGTTCTCCTTGCAAAGCGGAAATTCACTGTTGAATGTGAATGGCCTGAATGCCTTGACTACAGGTGATTCTTTGAATTCATCTGTCAATTCCTTTGCCGCGCAAAACAATACCTATCGCGCCATCAACGACCTGCTTTTTCGGCACCGCTTTGTGAAAAAGGGAAGAACTCTTTCTTTTAATGTGCACGAGGAATGGAGCAACAGAAACGCCAACGGCGATTTACAAGCCGAAAATTATTATTTCTCCACTATGCTGACCAAGAGTTTGCGCCAAAGCACGGTGCAAAGCAGTCCCAATCAAAGTCATGCCTTTGCAGTGAATTACACTGAGCCAATAGGCAAGTGGAGTCAAATTCAATTGAGCTACAAAGGCACCTATCTCACCAATTATTTGGGTGTTGAAACAAGCAACAACAGCAATCCTTTGCTGATGCTCACGGATAGTTCGTTGAGCAATACGATGCGAACTAATTTTTTCACGCATTTGCCGGGAGCAGCATTTCGCATCAACAAAGGAAAGAGCATGCTGTCGTTGGGAGCGGATTACCAATATTCATTGATGTACGGCGATCAAACTTTTCCAACAACATCAACCTTGACTAAAACTTTTCAAAACATACTGCCCAACGGGATGTTCAGGTATAAGTTTTCAAAAAATATGGATTGGCGCGTGAACTTGCGCAATCGCATTGATTTGCCCAACGCGTCGCAGTTGCAGGAAGTGTGGAACAACAGCAATCCCTTGTTGCTTTCGGTGGGTAACGCAGCTTTAGTGCCTCAAAATGTGTGGGTTTTGTACAATCGCTTTTCATACACGAATCCGGTAAATGCGCAGTCGTGGATGGTTTTTGCGATGCTGCGCAAAATTGAGTATTACGTTTCAAATTCAACTTCGCTGTTGGCAGTTGACACGGTGTTGCAAGGTAAAAGTCTTTTGGCTGGTACGCGCTATACACAGCCTATTAATGTTGATGGATATTGGAATTCACGCGTGTATGTGGTGTATGGAACGCCTCTGAAAAAATTGAAGATGAATTTGAACTTGACCACTGGATTTTTCTCGTCGGCAACACCAACTTTGATGAATGCAAAGCGCGGTATTTCCAATTCGTATTCTTTTAATGAAGCGGTGTCGCTGTCGAGCAACATTAGCGAAAATATTGATTTTACATTGAGTTCAACGGCCAACTACAACATCGTCAACAATTCATTGCAGGCAAGTACTTACAATTATTTCAACCTGATGACCTCTGCTAAAGTGACCTATCGCTTTTGGAAAGGCTTGGTGTTGCAATCTGAATTGAATCACACGTGGTACGCCGGATTGAATCAAAATTTCAACATCAATTATGCTTTGTGGAACTCGTCAGTGGCGAAAAAAATTGGCAAAGAAGATGCTTTTGAAATCAAGCTTTCAGTGTTTGATGCCCTGCAACAAAACAACAGTGTGTCGAGAACTGTGAGCGATACCTATGTTGACGACTTGAAAAGTTTGGTTTTGCAGCGTTATTTTATGCTGACGGCGACCTATAAAATTAAAAAATTAAAGACGGGAGAGTTGCCCATTGAAAAGCCATGAAATTGAAGGAAATTGACTTTCTCTTTAAATTAATTCAAGTTTTTGCCTCTAGTCCTTTGCTTGTATGCTAAAATTCTTATTTTTGGCTACTACTCAATAAGAGCTATAATACAAAAACCAATTGACATGGCATTTGATATCGAAATGATTAAAGCCGTTTACTCTAAATTTCCATCTAGAGTAAGTGCAGCGAGAAAGGTGGTCGGCCGACCTTTGACATTGACCGAAAAAATCCTTTATACACATTTGTGGCAAGGTGAGCCTTCAGAGTCTTACAAACGCGGCGGATCTTATGTTGACTTTGCGCCAGACCGCATTGCTTGTCAAGATGCTACTGCGCAAATGGCCTTATTGCAGTTTATGCAAGCTGGAAAAAGCCGTGTTGCTGTGCCAACAACCGTTCACGCCGATCACTTGATTCAGGCTAAATTGGGCGCGAAATCAGATTTAAACACATCAAACATCACCAATAAAGAAGTATTTGATTTCTTGAGCACGGTGACCAATAAATACGGTATCGGTTTCTGGAAACCAGGAGCAGGTATCATTCACCAAGTGGTATTGGAAAACTATGCTTTCCCTGGTGGAATGATGATAGGAACCGATTCACATACCGTAAATGCAGGTGGATTAGGAATGGTGGCCATCGGTGTAGGTGGTGCTGATGCAGTTGACGTTATGTCGGGAATGGCTTGGGAATTAAAGTTTCCAAAACTAATCGGCATTAAACTAACTGGTAAATTAAATGGATGGACTGCTTCTAAAGACGTGATCTTGAAAGTGGCGGGTATCCTTACTGTAAAAGGCGGAACAGGCTGTATCGTTGAATATTTTGGCGATGGAGCTCAATCATTAAGCTGCACTGGTAAAGGAACCATTTGCAATATGGGTGCTGAAATTGGCGCTACCACGTCCACTTTTGGTTACGATGAATCAATGGAACGTTACCTGCGTTCTACCAGCAGAAATGATGTTGCTGATGCTGCTAATGCAGTGAAGGAACATTTAACTGCCGATCCTGAAGTTTACGCTAATCCAGAAAAATATTTCGATCAAGTCATTGAAATCAACTTGAGTGAATTGGAACCACATGTTAACGGTCCCTTTACGCCTGACAGAGCAACACCAATTTCTCAATTGAAAGCAGAAGCTATCGCTAACGAATGGCCTTTGAAAATAGAATGGGGTTTGATTGGTTCATGTACCAATTCTTCTTACGAAGATTTGGCCAGAGCTTCTTCTATCGCGCAACAAGCGGTGAATAAGGGATTAAAAACCAAGGCAGAGTTCGGTATCAATCCGGGATCTGAGCAAGTGCGTTACACTGCCGATAGAGATGGTTTGTTAGCTCCTTTTGATAAAGTGAATGCTACTTTGTTTACCAATGCTTGCGGTCCGTGTATCGGGCAGTGGGACAGAGCGGGTGCCGACAAAAAAGAAAAAAATACCATCATCCACTCTTTCAACAGAAATTTTGCGAAAAGAGCCGATGGTAATCCAAATACTTTCGCCTTTGTTGCTTCACCAGAAATCGTTGCTGCATTAGCAATTGCTGGTGATTTGGGTTTCAATCCATTAACAGATACTTTAACCAACGACAAAGGAGAGCAAGTTAAATTTGAAGCGCCGAAAGGTGACGAGTTGCCAGCGAAAGGCTTTGCTGTAGAAGACAATGGCTACCAAGCGCCAGCTGCTGATGGTTCGTCAGTAGTGGTAGCAGTAAGTCCAACATCTGATCGTTTGCAATTGCTGGAAGAGTTTACGCCTTGGAATAAGAAAAATATCACAGGCGCTAAATTGCTGATCAAAGCAAAAGGAAAATGTACTACCGATCATATTTCTATGGCGGGTCCTTGGTTGAAATACCGTGGTCACTTAGACAACATCTCGAACAACTGTTTGATTGGTGCTGTTAACGCTTTCGGTGAAGCTGTCAATAAAGTGAAAAACCAACTGACTGGCGAATTTGGTGAAGTGCCCGCTGTAGCGCGCGCATACAAAGCTGCTGGTGTTCCGACCATCGTTGTTGGTGATGAAAACTATGGTGAAGGTTCTTCTAGAGAGCACGCTGCCATGGAGCCTCGCTTCTTAGGTGTTGTTGCGGTATTGGTGCGTTCATTCGCTCGTATCCACGAAACAAACTTAAAAAAACAAGGTATGTTGGGATTGACTTTCGCTAATCCTGCCGACTACGATAAAATTCAAGAAGACGATAGCATCGACTTCACTGGCTTAGAGCAATTC
>Ga0114969_10000216_pt1 | contig 48589 bp, 41 predicted proteins | sample M_130807_MF_Meta_FD_87316 | JGI IMG/M metagenome (GOLD analysis project Ga0114969, IMG submission 87316) | Freshwater microbial communities from Lake Montjoie, Canada to study carbon cycling - M_130807_MF_MetaG | ecosystem: Environmental > Aquatic > Freshwater > Lake | place: Lake Montjoie... | reverse complement strand
CGGTTTGGGTTATGCCGCTAGTAAACTGATTAAGCATAGCAAGCGGGGCGTACTGACCCTGCATAATGTTTCCGAGGGTGTCAGAGCTATCCCCCCTATAGTTGGAGCCAAGTTGTTGCATATTAGTAAGTGGATGCCGATGCGTACTGAGACCTGATGCCCATGGTGGCAACAAAGTGTTCTGCTACGGCATTTTGCGGGTAGTATGTGTCGGTGTTGTTGTAGGCAACCCTCATGGCCCTAGAGCCTGCGAGTGTCTGCCTTACCTGCTGGTCGCGCATTTGGCCGGTATTTATGGTGTCCTGCCAGTTGGCCAAGATGTCGCCTGCAAGTTGGGACTCCAGCGGCACGACAGTTGGTATGGATGCCGCAGTTTGATTTGCCGTCTGGGCGATAGTCGATCCGACCTGTATCGCCGAAGCGGTGTAAGTCTTGTAGTACATGTCCAAGACCTGAGCGTAGGTTCCAAGGGCAAGCTGTTTAGCTTGGAGCTTCTGCTCGAAAGCTAGGTTATCTTTCAGTGCAGGAACTGCATTGTGGCCGCCGCCCATCGCCGCGCTAAGGCCAAGAGCAAGCTGGCCATTCTGCGTTTCGTCAATCTCCGGGCTTTCATAGAGGCTTTTTGCTGCAGCAGCGAATTCGATCAGGCGTTCGCGCTGGAGGATTTTAGTCGGGACATTAGCCACCCACGAAGGGGGTGCCGGCCCAAACAAATCGTCGGCTATTTGGACCATTCCGGTATTTTCCTCGTTAAACCTATATACCAGATTATTCCTAATCGTAATTCCGCTTATATTTACATCCTGAGCAAGGTGGCCCTTTGCCGTCCTGTTTGCCGTCTTCCAGTCTTCTAAGTTTGCTGAGTTTGCTGCTATGCCGTACCTTATTTCATCGGTCATGCTCCTACCATAGAGCCTGTATCCCTTGTCTGTAGGGTTTAGGTATTTGTCTGTCTCGACCGAAACAAGCTCATGGATAAGTGGCAGTGTATAACTAGCGTCAGGGGTAAGTATCTGCTGCCCGACATAGGGTATACCAATGCCCGTCAATGGCGGGTTTTGTACATTCGGTATGGGATATTCTAGGTTCATTAGTAGATGCTAAATAAAGACCTTCCTGCGACAGAGGCGTCAACCCCGGCACCAAGTATCTTGAACGATCCGCCCGTTACAACGACCTTGAGCTTTACGCCCATCGATCGTTTGTTGATCAAACCGCGCCTAATCGTCGATCCAGCAGCCGTACTAAAGCGATCCATGACTTGCTCTGAGTCTGGGTTAATCGTTATTGCGCTAATAACGACGTCCGCCCCGGAAACGTTTTCCATATGGACGTAGAAGCCTTCATATCGCTTGTCGGCCATGGTCTTGAACATGAAATTCCTAGTCCTTATCTCGGATCTAATCGGACGAGGTCCGGGCGTAGGCCCATTCACTACTCCATCGTCGTAATCTAGCTCATCCAATAGGTAGACCATGCTTATATTCGTATCTACTGCAAATACCCTAGGTATCTGGTTGTATTTAGCGACCAAGAGTATGTTTGCGCTGAACTCGTATTCGTCCAGCGACTCAAACATCCCTTTCAGCGAAGGGTTGAGCACCAGCACACGGCTTTTACCGTCCCTGAATGGCAAAGATACGTAAAATCTACCCGCGCAGGCCACTATGCACACCTTGTCATATTTAAGCGGATCAACTTGGGCTATGATGTCACTGATCACGGAGCTCATTGGCTCTCCGCCCTCGTTGAATTTGTCCCCGGAGATTACTTTTATGCCGGGCTGACGGTTGACGTCAAAGAATACTGTTATACTTCCAATGCTTGCTACCGCATCCGGGCCAGAAACTCCATCACTAGAGCTCAGCTTTTGAACTTGATGCATTGTTTCGGTCTTCTTGGGGCTAGTTATGTACCCAAGCCCAGCCTTTATCAGGTATATGCTCCTGCTTCCAAATGCCATGACAGAGTTGTGGCCGGCGATAAGGGCCTTGACCCAATCATAGGTGCCTTGGACTAGGCTTACCGTATCCGTATCATTTACTTTTACGCCTCCGTATAAAGAAAACATAACCTGATCATGGTTGGCGTAGACAAGCCTCTCGGTCACATTGCCACCGCACACAAAATCTCCAATTCCTCCAGCCCTAGTCGTCTCGGCTGCCAGTAAGTCGCGGTAACCCTGACCTCTTATCGGAGGGTAGTTATTTATAGGGTCTGCCGATGTGGTGGAATTCGTAGTCGGGAAGTACCTTATTCCAGCTCCCCATAGGTATATTGAGTCTTCCGCCGTAGGATGGGCGGCGCCGGCCGCATAAGTAATCGGCGGAGAGTTATATGGGTACAGCTTGAGTCTTGCCCCTTTTCTTGGCACGACGACTCCATCTACGATCCGGACATTGCCGGCATACTCCAGCATGCTGTTCGGTTCAAACGCAGCGCTATTCGGGTAGCTGGCGAAGCCCTCGTATCGGAAGTCTGAGTCGGCTGTGATGTCCCGGGCCATTAATTAAACTGGCCGGATAGGCATCCAGTAGTCCGTGCTGTTGACGGTAATCTTAACCTCGAAAGGATAAAATGGGTCACCACTTGCGTTGCCCTGAGCATCCCTAAAGGCCGGTGCCCAACTACTATTGACGCGGATATAGTATGTGTTGTCAGCGGGAGCATCGGAAATACCACCACCGCCTCCCCCGCTGTTCTGGTCGTAGTACGACATGGGTGACCATTCGTTGTTGATACGGACATATGGGCTTCCGTTGTTCGGTGCTTCGCCAATACCGTATGACGAGAGAGGTTGCCAAGACTGATTGATGCGGATGTATGGAGTGCCGTCGTAACTTGCATCTGAAAAAGAACCGCCATCGTTTCCGTTGCTTCCACTTGAGCCTTGAGGGCCATCGTTGCCCTGCGGTCCTTGAGGGCCATCGTTGCCCTGCGGACCTTGAGGGCCTTGGTCGCCCTTGCTGGCGACCAGCTGCCATGATCCGGGATAGCCAAGTGGGCTGTAGCCGGCGGCGCCGATGAAATTAATCATCACATAGCTTGAGCCATCAAGAGTTACATAGTCGTTAGGTGCGTAGGTAATTCCGCCGTCGTATGCTCCAAGGTAATTCCAAACGGTTCCGTTGGTTCCGTTGGTTCCGGCTGGACCTTGAGGACCTTGCGTTCCAGAACCAGCCGTAGTCTGGATTGAACCGTCACTGAAAGTGATGCTTAAAACGCCTTGTAATCCATCTGGCGTAACAAAAATCTCGTTACCAGAAGTGCTATTAGAAAGCCAAAGTTGGCTTGGACTAAGTTGTATTGCGTTTCCATTTACATTTATTCCAAGTGACTCGGCATCAAGCCACGAGGCTATACCTGTATTGGTGAACGAAATAGCCGACTCTGTGTGACTTGATGTGGATGCATTTCCGCTGTTAATGTCAATTGCCCCGGTCATCGTCCCGCCGGTCAGAGGCAAGGCCGCTGGTATTGCTGATATGGCCGATGATATGTCGGCGGCAGTAGCATACGGGTTGCCGGAAGAAGGCGCCGGCGCGGCGTTAAGCGCGTCGATCAGTTGCTGGGAAATCTCATCGCCAACATTGACGACGTTCTTTTCCGGAGGGATCGAATAGGACGATCCCATTAGATCACGCCCTCGTAAACGACTATAACTCCCGATCCGGTGATGGACAGAGGCCCTTGGTAGCCTTCAATGATATAGATGCCGCCACTTGCAATGAGAAGGCCGTCGGCATCGCCGTCGTTAAACTTAATGACGCAGTCGGCAGCCTTGGGCTGGATGTGCAGCTGAATGCGCTGTTCGCCTATCATGACAGGCTCAATTTTGGTGGCGGTGGCGGAAGCCGTAAAGGTTTTCGTCTTGAACCGCTTGATGAGGGGGGTGGTTTTATTGAACATAGATTAGTATCCTCGGAAATTGATACGCCTAGTGGAGCCCTGCTGCCTAAGGACTTGGTCTAAGGCATGGTCTTTTGCTTCTTCGGCGCGGTTCTCGATAAAGCCAAGCGTATTGACGTCTTGGGTCATCTGGGCTCGGCTGTAGTCCGAGAAGGCTCCCTGCGCAATGTAGTCTGAAAAGAGCTTAGGTATGCCAACCTTTTCCCATGGGCCTATGGTCGGCTTAGTGCCGGCTACAGAGGGAGTGTCTCCCGTGTAGTTGTAGAAGTTACCTTGTACTGGATAGCCGTTCAGCGGGACCAAAGAGCCGCTTTCCGATCCCGCATCATAATATACCTGAGCTCCCTTGTGGTAGGATACCGAGGCACTCCAAGCATCTCCATTGAGAACAGGAGAGTCCGGGCGGTGCTCGACCCAGACCTGTGAGTCGGAGTCGCTTGGGAGGTAGAAGCCGTCGTCGACGGACTCAAAATCTTTCTGTATTGCATGAGTAGTTCCAAGCGGGTCCCTAGACCATATGGCTATGACTTGGCCGATGTCGGCCGGGAGCGTTACCTTGCGCCTGTCGCCGTTGTTCTCGGTAGGGCAAACAGTGTACTTTTTGAGGTCAGGCCAGTCATTGGACTCCCATATTTTCTGGAGCCTGCGCCCTGCGAAATCACGGATCATGGCGAACCTATCAGGAGTAGTAAGGTTCCTGTCTAGGCTGCAAAACTGCAGGGCCGAGAATAGTATCTCGCTGAAGTTTGCGGTACGCATTACAGGAATTTAAACGGGGTCTGCATCATGAACTGACCTGCGCCACCCGGAAGCATCCCCATTTCGGAATGAAATTGAGGAAGGAATGGAAGGAGGTGCTCATTGCCGGCTCCTCGGCCAGTCCTTGGCCTTAAGGGTCGCCCATTTGGGCCTACTCGAATTCCATTTTCGTTTTCCCTCTCTACTCCGTCGTCGTCGTCGTAAAAGTCATTAGAAGGGGGAGTAATTTGCTCCATCCTTTGATCCATGTAGTGCTCTTGCATGGGCTGGCTGTTTATTCCGTCACTCTGTTGGCCAAACCTAAAAGTGTTCATGCCATTACCCGGAGCTGCATACCCATTTGGGCCGACGGGGCCGGGTGCTCCGCTTCGGCCTGCTAGGCCAAGCATGCCGAGAATTTTAAGGTAGTACTCCCTTTCCCACTCAGGGTTAGTACCGCCATTAGACTGGTCGAGCTCGCCTGCTATGATAGAAGGGTCGATCATGCCGCCGCCCGGCATAGGCTGGCCCGGCATGGGGCGCTGAGGTGGCATTTGCTGTTCCGGCATAGGACGCTGCTGCTCCATCTCCTGCCTCTGAGCGTTTCGAGGGTCTTGCTGCGGCTGGCCGCCAAACCGCTTGCGGTATGCCTCATTCAGGGACCTAGTGATGTCGGAGTCCCTAAGCATTTCGGCCTGATCCCGTTGATAGTCGCGGCCTTCTTGGCCTTGTGGTGAGATGCCTTTTGCCATGTTAGAAGGAGAGCCCCGGGGTTACTATTTGAGTCTTAGCCACCGTGTTCACTTTGAACTCAGGGTTTTCTTGCAGCACCCGGTTAAGGAACTTCTTGTCGTTCCATATGCCGTGTCCAAATAGGAACTTCATGTGCTGATAGAATTCGATCGGTATTCGGGCGCGCATCTGGCCAAGCCCTTCGGAAAATTGGTGCTCATCCTTATTGGTCTCCGCGATGAGCTTTCGGGCTGCCTCTGATTGGACCTTACGGAGGTTCCACCCGGAGCGAAACTCCTCAAGCATAGGCTTGAGAAGCTCGTCCGGTATGGACTCATGGAGAGCTGGCAGCTGTTCCATGACCTCGATTAATTAGGCGTCGTTAGCCTTGTAGTCGAACATGCCGAAGCACAGGGGGCTCTGGACGACCAGAGCAGCCATAGCTTCCATCATGCGACGAGGACCACCACCGTTTTCGGTGAGCTCACGAACCTGCGCGATGTTGCCACCGTAGCGGATTTCGAGGTATTCCCACGGAATGATGAAGCCCTTGGTCTTCGCGTTCTGCGCGTGAAGGTTCACGTGCTTTTTGGCGTCGGCCTCAGTGGCGTACTTGGCGTTGTTCGTGCCGGCGGTGATCGTCGGGACATCGCCAGACCACGTGACCTTGTTATCGACAAGGTTAGCGGCAATGGAGGTGTCGCCGTCGTACACATGGTATTCGCCAGCGGCATCGCCGGAGACGAACTTGATGGTGTACGGATTGACGCCAGCATGCAGGAACTGCGACGGGATCAGCGAGAGACGGCCGAAGTCACCCTCGAACACGTCCACGGAAGCCTTGATGGTATCCGAGTTGGCGTCGCGGTTATTCGTGATCTTGCTGGTGTCGGCAGGAGCGCGCTGGGTGTAGACGAGGTTGGTGAACTGACGCTTGAGCGACGTTCCAACGACGGCTTCATGGGAGCGGAACTGTCCGGTCTGTTCGTAGACCGAAGTCATCACGTCCTGAACGTCGTTCTCGGAGAGCTCATCGACGGTGAGGCCGGTACCAATGATGGACGTTGCGGGGGTGGTGAAGTTCTCGTTGATGCCGCGAATTTCCTGCCTGTAGTTGCCGAGGCCGCTGTTAGAGGCCTGAATGCCATACTTCGTCTGGGTATTGACGGTAGCGGTGGCGAGTTCGGGCTTGATCCAAGCGGTGAGGCATCGGGTGCGGTAGGGAAGGGTTCCGTTGTCGAACGCAGGAAGGATATCAGACGTGAAGGTGAGCTCCATGGAGCGCTTCAGGTCGATGGTGGCCTTCGAGAGCTGACGAGAGAGCTCGTCCTTAACGCCGGCGATGTTCAGGATATCCTGCGTCAGGTTGGACACGTGGACAGACCTACGGAACATGTGGATGTTGTTTTCAACTTCCGTTCGGTAGTTCTTGGTGTACTCCTTGAACTCAGGGTTGGTGGACGGAGAGGTCGGATCGACGTCAGCACCGTCAAGGATGCCGAGCTCGATCGAGGGTTCCGGGTTACGATCGACCTGCCAGCGGAAGGTCGTGTTGCCGGGCTTAGAGCCACGCTTAGCCATCGAGGAGATGGGCGTGTCCTTAGCGTCGACGTTGAGGATCAGGTCCGAGAGTTCTTCTCGGATACCGATGCGAGCGCCGGGGAGGGGGCGCTGATTTTGGAATTCCCGTTCATAGAGCGATGCCATGGTCTTTTTGGTTTAGACGAACTTGTTTTTAAACACGTCGGCCAGATCATCCATAGATCCCGTCTTGCGATAGCGCTCCATACTCATAGCTCCATCCATCTTGCTGTCGCCCTGTGAAGGACGGCTTGGGGCGGATGACGATACGGATGGCTGCATCGGAACTCGCGCAGGCTGCTGTCTGGTCCTAGCCTTTTGAGCTTGGTAGCTCGTAAGACCATTAACCATATGCGCCGCGTACATCTCATAATCTGGGAAACGCTTAATCTCCGGGACCGCATCAATAAAGGCCTTGGCCTTCATCGCTCGTTCGTCGGTTGGATCATTAAGCCAAGAGAACTCGCTTGCGGCGGACTTCCTAGCTTGGTCTTTCGTTTCCAGATACTGGGCATGACGCGGTAGGTGTTCCTCGATAGCTCGGAGTGCGTTGACCTTAGCCTTCGCAATATTCTCTTTGCCTACTGGTTCACCCTGCTCTGGGTAGTATCCGTCCGGGTAACGCTCGCAGAATAGACGTATCTGTCGCTGTTTCTCGTACTCGGCCTGAATTTCGCTCACACTTTCGATATGTCCATATGGGTTATTGGACGCACTTGGTGCTGGCGTGGCCTTTGATCGCTTGAGATCGGCAACTTCACCTTCTAACTGCTTAGCTCTTTCCTCGGCTTCTCGCCTTAGGGCAGTAAGTTTATCCAGACGCTTCTGTATGCCTTTGGTGGGGCGCTCAGAGTTCTGGGACTGTACTTCTACTTCTTCGGCTTCTGTGGTTGCCTCTGGCATTGCTGCCTCGGGCGCTTCCGACGACTCCACGTCGGTGGTTTGTTCCGTCTGGCCGCCAGACAGTATCCGGGAGAAGAAATCTTCCGGAGTTTGGTTTTTGCTGGGCTCGGCTGGTCCAGCATTTTGCATGGGGTTATTATACTCGTTCCCAAGTTCGAGGTCAGCTTGTGGCTGTTGGTCGTTTTCCATGTAGATGGATGTCAGCGTTTAACGTCCGCAGAGACGTAAGTAGAAATGGTCCTCACGGGCCGGTACGCAAGTTAGTGGACTGCGGAGCCCCGGTTTGACCCGCATTCGGCTTAAGCGCGGAGTCCCTTTTGTCCTGCAGGTGCACAAGTATGTCGTTGAACGCATCAAGCCTTCCAGCCGAATGGATGCGAGCCTCGCCAGTAGTGTTGGCTGACATCACGCGCGACATTTCGATTTGCAGGCCTTGATCAATGACGACTAGCACGGCTTTAAATAGCTCTACGCTATTAGGGTCGGTGGCCGAGAATGATTTAGTTACCCAGTCTTCTTTTTGTTTGCTCATAGGTTAAAACTGCATTCCGGTTGGGCCGGGCATTTGTGGAGGAGCCTGCTCGGGGGCTGCCTGCTGCTGTTGCGCTTCTTCAGCGGCCTTACCGAACTCCTCTTGGATCTTTTCGGACGCAGGCGATACGCCGACTCGACCTATCTGCTTGTTCTTCTCTTGGTCCACGGAGAACTGAAGCTGCTTCATGTAGTTCTCCAGCAATATCTGGAATATCCTGTCTCCGCCGGCGGCCTGCTGGGCTTTCGGGTTCTTCTGTAGGATTTCCTGAGCGAACTGCAGCTTAGATGAGGCCTGTGGGTCGTTTTCTACGTACTGAGCTTCATTGCCAAGCATCATGAGAGCTATATCGCTGGTGACGTCCTTATACAGCTTCTGTGATGCGGTGGCCTTATCGATGACGAGCTCGCGCGCGGCATCAGGGCTTATGGACTCAATGACCAGCTTGACCAGCTTATCTCGGTCAATGACTCCGGATACATCCAGAGGAACAACAGTCTCGATGATAGACTTGAGCTTCTCGCGAACGAAGTCCGGGTCTGCGTCGCGGATGTCGAACCTGACGTTAAGGTCGTACTGGGCGTGGATGTCTGACATGCCTTGCTTCAACGGGGAGCCGGTGATGCGTATTATCTCCTCCTCTGGCATAAACTGAAGGCACAGAGAGAACATCTGGGTGTACGCCCTAGTCCAGAACATGAGCCAGTTGTCGACCCGCAGTTGCTGGATCATCTGTATCTTCGTTGGGTCGATTGGCTTTTCTCCGACTTGGAAGCCGAAGTAGTTTCCAAGGTTTTTCTCGATCTGCTCAATGACTTGAAATGCGTACTCAGCTCGACCTGCTGGGGGCTCTAGCCAAGTGTAGTCATCCTTGTTGGTGACAGGCAGGACTTGTCCGGGAGCTATCCTGTTAAGGGCGCCGATGCGCTTAACGACCTTGACGGGCGGAAGCACCTCTATAGCGGTCCTATCCCTGATTGCGTCATGCTGAGCCTTAATTTCATCCTGCTCCGTCTTGCACAGCTCGGGGATGCCCCTCGACTCTGTTACCTGACGTCGGCTTCGCTCGTAGCGTATGTCGATGAAGGGATAGTCATTATGTGCGTAGTTCAGCATCTCCTGCTTCGCGTACATGTCTGACCCTACCTGAGGGCAGAACACGGTGTAGTATATGGCTGGGACGTTGTCCTTGTCTAGCTGACGGTAATAGGCCCACACGATCTCGATCAGGTTGTCGCCGCGCTGGATGTTGGAGTTTAACATCGTGGTGGTTGGCACTAGATTGGGGTCATTGAAGTAGTAATGGTTGCCCATGGTCCTGCTTGCCGCTTCGACAAAGTCCGACTTCCAGCCATCCACTTCGGCCATAGACCTTAGCTCGACCTCCGTGACGTATTGCCGGCGGAATATAATGCGAGCCTTCTGCAAGTCCGACGTCTCAGGGGGGAAGCACACTTCATCGTAGGGCTTAAGGGCTGTCACGACGGGCAGGTTTCTAGCTATGTATTGCTCCTCGACAATGCCCTCGCCTTTTTCGCGAAGGTCTTGGATGCATTTGCGGAGCTGCGGGTCTCCCATATTCGGAAGCAGCTGCTGGATGAGTTGAAGGGCGTAATCTTCTTTGCGCGGGTCTCCAATTGCAGCGACGAGTGAGCCTATCATGCCCGACTCTTGGCCGCCGGCCTTAGACGCTTCAGCCGCCTGAGCTAGCTCCTGCATGCTTATGGTCTGGGTGCGCTTGCCCATCTGACGATCCCAACCAATCTGGACGATAGCCCAGCCGTAGTGGATATGGTAATCAGCTAGAAGCTCGGCCTCGCGGTGCATCTCCAGCTTCATCTTAGTCTCAATGAGCCAACGCATTAGGTTAGTTGCCGATGCGGCGGCCATAGTGTCCATTATCTCAGTGCCGCCAACCTTAAGGGTGCATGCTTTAAAGGCATGCATAAGCATGGCCTTCTGCTCGTTTATAAGCCTATCAACCAATCGGACGCGTACATCCGACGCACCCTCAAAAGGGAACGCTGGGTCGCCGTCGGGACGGGCGTAGCTGTGCTTTTTGCCATCGTCAGTCTGCCCCGGCCACCTAGCCAAACGAACGTCATCGGCGTAGACCATCTTCGATACCATCGTTCCATGGTAGGCGGAGCGCTGATACTCATTCAGCATGAACTGAATATCTGGTACGCGCTTATGGTAGGCGAGCTGATCTCGCGAAGCGTCGTGGTCTTTATACTTGATTTGCGCCATTGGTGTTTTTGGAAATATGATCGATCAGGTCGTCCCGGTAGAACATGAATTGCCCTCCGGATGTCCTGTACGTTTTAAGCACCCCTTTGCGCCGAAGGCGAAGAAGGGTAGACTTGCTAAGGTTAAATATCTGGTTCGCCTCTGTGAGGCGCAGCAGGGGCGGGGTTCCCGCAGGCACGGTAATCATGGTTAATAGCTTCCCCCGCCTAGGGCTTTGTACGAGTTATCGTCGGCGTAGTTTGGCTGCATGACGGCGAGGTATCGCAGGACATCTATCGGGTCCTTGCTTGATCCCTTTTCGCCATCTAAGCCCGTCCACTCCCTCAGGCACCATATGGTGTTAATGCAGCTTTCAGCTATGTAGAGCTTGGGCTGATTGACGGCGCTAATCGGGTTATTCTGGTCGTAGGAGAACCAGTCATTCAAGATGCCAATCCCTTCTTCCAGCCTTAAGCCAGCTGCAGGGGTGAACCACATTGGGTTTGGCTCGTCTTCTAAAAGTTGGATAAGGGTGACTCCGCCCTCTTTATTTATCGCGGTGGAGTTGCCGGCCCTTGGGTCAATGTATCGCTCAAAGATTTCTTCCTCAGTTTCAAATGACCTGATGTGCTCTTTCATTTCTATCACACCCATGCCGGCGCCCTGCCGTTGCGCTGGGCCGGGCTTACCGTCTGGCTTCTCGCCATTGAGAGCCCATTCGCCCATGCTTATGTCTGGCCATTCCCGATAGACATACCTGTTGCCCTGCTTGTCTACCCGCATCCAGCACATGAACCAGTTTCTGGCTCCGGCCGGGTCGACCGCCATGTAATTCGTCCCCTCTTTAGGTACCTTGTCGTCTGGTATGATGTTGGGCTCTCCGAACCTAGGGAACTGAGATCCCGACAGAGACTCGGCCCATCCGTATGCTCGTATTTTAACTTCGTACGGCCCTCGACCTCGGAGGGCTAGCTTGATTTGTTCAAAGGGGGAGTAGCTGTTAAGTATCGAGTGGAACCAGATAACATTGGCGGACCCTTTTATACACGCGGCGGTGTACGGCATATGTCCCTTGGGTATGTTTGGGACATTTTGAGTGTCTGGTAGCAGGTCTGCCTTAAGGGTCTTTTTAAACCGGCACCCGGCGACATACTCCTTAACGACCGGCGTGTAGCCAGTGATGGGCGTGAAGGTGAGTATCATTTTACCTGACCTTGTTACCAATCGGTATCGTAAAGTTTCAACCCAGTCAGGCGGCACAAGCTCATCGCACCAGATCATGTCAGGTTCTCCGCCTTCAATGACCTTCTTCTCCTGACCGTAGTTCATGAAGAATATCTGCGACCTGTTTGGGAGAACAAACGTGGCGTCGGTAAACCCATTTTTCTGTGAGTACTGGATGTTTGTGACCTTAGTTTTTTTCGCGCTCTTGTACTCAGGTGGCATATACTTCCAGATCACAGCCTGCTGCATCTGGATGGATGTTTGCGACGTCGTGTGTAGGCACCAGACCCTAGAATTAGGCCTGCTGCACAGTAGCTGCATTATTCGCTTGGCGGCGTACTCGGTCTTTCCGGCTCGGTTGCCTCCCATTATGAGTAGCTCATTTCCAGACATAAGCAGCTGATCGGCTTCGCGCCAATGATCCGGCTCGTAGCCGTGCCTGTAAGGGTCTAGTTCTTCTGCTTTTATCTTCTCCTCGCGCCGCTTTAGTATCTCAAGCGTAGCTTCAGCTCCCATCTCGCGCGCAAGATCAACAACGTCATCCCTAGATGGGGTGTGTATTATTGGGTGCTTAGTCACCATCAACGGCGACTCCTTGCTCCCTATGTTGATCTGCTCAAAGCTCACGGAGAGTAGCCTCCTGATCCCCCGGGGAAGCTTGACCAGAATAACCTATTCATAGACCTCTTCATCGGATCCTCTCCACCAACTCCGGCTGGATGTCCCGCTTTCCCGGCGGTGAAAACTCCTGTCATCGGGTGAGATCCTTTAAATGTGAAAGACTGGCTATAGTCCGCCGGCCCAACGACAAACATCCCCATTCCGGGCATATGGTCGCCCATCGCGATGCGTCTGGCGTCCGCAAGGACGCCATTGTTTTTATTTTTACCAGCGCGGTACCTTTTTCCTATGGCGTAACTATGCTGCCTTTTGCCGCTATTTTCCGCAATCTGCATGTGCTGCTCAACGGTATCTCCTATCCGAGATATCGGGACGGTGCTTCCGCTATATAAGTCGTTTATCGGGGATTGAAATCCACCAAGCTGGTTTACCGGGGACTGGTATCCTGCCAGCTTATTGATCGGAGACTGTATGCCTCCTAGCTGGTTGATCGGCGAATTGAAGGCGCCCCTGAGCCCAGCCACCGAGTCTATTGATTTCCGCTGATTTTCTAAGGCTTGCCTGTATCTGGCGTTTGCTGTCGCCTCTTCCGCCATTTGCTTTGCCCTTAACGATATCTCGTCGGCGTGGAAAAGCTTGTACATGGCCTCGGCCGTGTCCGGGCTAGTATCTTCCGGCTCAGGGTCGGGCCTTTTTACGGCCGGCTCGGGCGCCAGCTTGGGAATTGGTGAAGCGGTTGGCCCTTGGGGCTTTTCTACGTAATTGCGGCCGGAGGAATTCTGACTATTGTCATCCCACCATCTGCCGCCGCCAGCTCGATTATTCGTCTGGCCTGTGAATGTAAAGTTGGCTCCCAATTACTTGCAGCCCTTAAAGCCCTTCCAGCTTTTACCGGTCCCGCTGCCTTTGCCCTCAGACTTCTCCTTATCAGAGTAGCCCTTCTGCTTCTTCTCGTAGCCCTCGTACCGATTGGACTCAGACTTCTCGTGGCTACCGCTTTCCTTGTTGCTGTTGTATGGTTTCTTCATGTTGCTTGCGTTGGATGGTGGAAAAAAGTTTGTGTGCGCTTTCTGGACGTTGCGAGCAGATTAGCTGGCCGCCCTTGCGGTCCACCTTTACCTCGGCGCCCGGATAGAAAAGCCTAGCATTGGCTACTATGACGTTATGGCTCTTGCCGTCGATCAAGACTGTCATGAGCTTATGGTTTGGCCAATTGGTTCGAGACACTATGGCGGTCTTAGGCCAGCTATCCTGCGGCTTGAGGCTTATCTTGAAATGATCTAATACCTTTGCCATACCGGCTTCCGTAAATTCTATTGGGCACATGTGCTCAGGCTTGTCCCCTTGCCTGACGCGGTTCCAGTCGGCGATGGGACTGAGTTTCTCGCGTCGGAAGCGGATCATCTCATCTCGAGGCAATCCATAGCGAGCTATCAGCTCCTTCTCAGTCTGTATTATGGGAGTCATAGAGAGCGTTGACGAAAGCTTCATCTATCCACGGGGCCGAGCAGACCTTGATGCCTATGAACGGCTGGCTGTGACGGCACTTAACCACTTGGCCGAAAACGATCTGGGCGTCATCATGCCAGAAGCCTTCTTTGGTCATCACATCGCAGACGGTCTTAGGAAGGTTATCCCAATCTGGCTTTACCGGGTGAGGAAGGCTCTTGGCCTTGTCTCCCTTGTTCAGCGGGAAGGCGAAGACCAGCCTGAGCCATAAAGGGCCTTCAAGTGGCCGGTCTGGCTTAAACCTGCGGACGCGCGTGGCAAACTCTTCGCCCCAGTGCTTAATCTTCGATTTCGACGTCTTGCCGATAAACTGCCTACCGTCCTTGGTGCGCAGTATCCGCAGGTCGGCTTGGTGTGTCGTCCTGATCGGCTCGATGTTGCAGATGAAATTTAGCCGAAGAGGGTCTCGGTCAATCAGCTCATCGTTTGACATGTGGCAAAATATCAGGACGATCCCATCCCATGTCAAATGATAATGAAAGACTGGATACGAGCCCCAGCTCGGACCACAACGCGTCCCGGATAGGCGAAGAGCGCAAGTTGGCTGTCAGGGAGCTGCTAAGGTCGGGGGTTGCGATCGACGACATCGCCAAGTCTCAGCGCATGTCCCCCAACAACGTCATGGCCATCAAAAGGAGCATGCCGGAGGCAACCGGCCTGAATGACGAGTTCAAGGCGGCCACCGTCCGCAACCTCAAAAGCTTTGTCCAACAGGCGAGCCAGAAGCTAGTCGACGAGCTGGACAACTTACACGTCTCCCAGATCCCAATCGCCATGGGCATCGCCATTGACAAGATCCAGACCCTTCAGGACCAACCTCAGGCGGTGGTCGAACACCGTTTCACGGTAGACCATGCCTCACTCGACAAATTGCTAAAATCTAGGGGGGCTGACCTGCGTAGGTCCAAGGAGGTCGTGCTCGACGCGGAATTTGAGTCCGTCAAGCCGGAGGATACGGCCAAATTCCTGAATTGGGCTAAGGATCCCAAGGGGTCTTTTTTGGAAATAAAGGATGAGTCTATCAACCCGTCAGCCCTAGGGACAGACATCAACGATCGACCCCCCCCGCCCCCTTCAGCATGACCAACTGGCGCCGGTCAACGTCGGGATAGCAGCCGATTTCGCACAACGGGTATTATGTCTAGTGTGATCTTGAACATAAAGCATACCTAACCGGCGCCGTGGACAGTTAGCTACTTGACACAGGGGTCTTCTTTAAGAGGCTACCAGCAGGGGGTCACGCGTTATATCTATCCCTGACTCAATTCTAATCGGCTCAGGACGTCAAGCTAGGCACTATCCGGTAGTAAGCTCATCTATATGCTGATCTGGCTTCCTGAGGCATCCTAGGCACCTAAATCGAGACATAGGTAAGACGACCATATCCTCGATAGCATTGGGATCATCTGGCCGGTCAGTCCTGCCAGCTTGGATGACCTTGGGATAGTATTGCTCAACCCCAACCTTGGCATACCTGACCTTGTCGGTCTTGGCACAATGAATGACAACGAAGGCCGGCCTGTCGGTTGTATTGCTCAGGTCCATGAGGTAATCCCACTTGGCCTTGGACAGCCAATAATCCTGCCTGTGCTCTGACCGGCATTTGATCTCCACGTAGGCGTGGGCATATAGCCGGTCATCCTTGTGGTCGTGGCGACATAGAGCGTAGTCGTGCTGAGCCATTGGCGCTGACGGAACGGCCACGCACAGCCACTGAGCTGATACAAAGGTTATGACATCCTGCTGCCGCTGCCGATCTGAATTACTCTCATATATTGGGATGGACATATGCAACGATTAGATCTGGATAGAACCGCAATGACACAACGACGCAAACACAAAAAAACCAAAACGAAATCAAAGCCAAGGGTGAGCACAAGCCCGGCAAATAAGCTCGGAAGCGATGTGCCTGCAAAGCACAGAACACACTTCGATGATGTGCTCGACTATGAGGAAGGCTTACATGGATGCATCCTGCTGGAGCCGCGCGAAGAGCTAGATGATGCGATCATTGGATGGGACATGGATGGGCATCATGTATACTACAGCTACGAGAAGCTTGTGGCTGCATTCTACAGGGCGTTCGATGACGAAGAGAATGACGAAGACAAGCTGACCACGGCTGTTGAATGGGTGGATTATAATGTCGTGCGTGGCGTGGCCTATATGGGCGAGCGCCGGCCGATAATAATACGCTCTGGCGACCAGAACTAATTGCCGGGCCCATAGCTCAATGGTTAGAGCAGTCCCCTCATAAGGGATTGGTTCTCGGTTCAAATCCGGGTGGGCCCACCAATTAAATGTGCATGGCTATCAGTGACTTACACAAATGATGAGAAATATAGGTCAAACTGCTTGACGTAGGTGGCTGGATGGTCAAAGTGATTGCCTACACCAATACACACATGAAGACAGACAGCACCATCATCCAGCTCACTGAGCTGGTTAAACGAAACAACAAAGTCACAGCTCAGGCTGATAAGGTCGGCGAACAGCTCTACAAGCTCGTGGGCGACAAGATCAGCAAGCACAACGCCAAGGCTCGCATCACCGTTCGCGCGGTCATCAAGCCTAGCGTAGAACGCCTGAACGTGATGTACGCTAAGCATAACCCGGGCGCCAAGACTGGCTTCATCGGCGAAATGCTTATCGACAGCCGTATCACCGAGTTCTGGCAATACGCCAACAGCAAGCGTCGCTTGCCTTCCCAAGTCCTCGTCAAGGGAACAAAGCTTGTCAGCCTTGGCTTCAAGATCATCAACCGCAATGAGTGGTTCTATGACCCAGCCAATCGCAAGCTAATCGATATGTGGCCTTCCAAGGATCACCCAGACTTCGCCAAGGCCCGTGACCTCGTCAATGACATCATGGCCATCTACCATCAGGGCTTCGACACCCCGGAAGTTGCCGCACTCGAGAAGCTCCAAGACTCTATCATCTAATCACATTTCATCCACACACACATGAACCAAGAAAACAACAACGGGCTTAAGCCTATCAATGCATCGCTCATTCCGGGCGTCGGCATTCTCAAATCGAAGCTAAAGCTTTCCAAAGGGGCGACCAGCGTGATCCAGATCAGTCATGGACCTAGCCGTTCCGATGCGCACAATCGCCGGGTTCACGCCCTTGTGGCCAAGCTTGCCAAGGTCGAACAGAACTTCACGGAGCGCGGACTAACGTTCAGCCCCAATAAGTTCGCCCTCGACGCCGTCGAGAAAGCAATCGACGAACTTGGAGCCTACCTTGGCTTCGACGCTAACCCCAAGGCCTAACAACCATGGCTCAATACGAATACACAGCCACGCTGCCTGATGGCGTCGTGATCACTCGCAAGAGCAACCGGGACTACGAATATGTAGTCGCCGGATATGCTGGCCCAAAGTGGCGCGAGTTCCACGCGGCTCAATACCGCAAGGATATCGCTCGCATGAAGCATGAGATCGCCCACAACGCAGACATGCTGAGCAAGCTTCACATGGATAAGATTGATTGGGTGAAGCGATACGAGGACCGGCTTGCCGACGTCCTGACCACAGACCTGTGGATATCTGTTGGCTTCGCCGGCAACTCCACGCTTGCGGCCGCATATGTGTCGCGCGAGTCTAAGCCATCCCGAGGTGGCTTCATCTGGGATGACGTCAAGGCCATCAAGGTCGAGCGACGAGAGATCATCAAGCGCATCAAGAAATAATTTCCACCATGACCGACATCATATCCGAAGTAGTAACACCCACCACCGACATCAGGCTGACCAAGGCCACGGAGATCTCCAACGAGATATACCGTGACTATCCAGCCATCAACCAGAGCTTCATCAAGCTCGTCAACGAGCACGGCTATAATATGGCCGTTAAGCTTGCGGCCGAGCACGATGATCCGTCTGACGACATGCTAATTGGCTCTGTCTTCCACGCCATCATGGCTGATGACACGAGCAAATATATGCGTGTGCCCAAGATGGATAGGCGCACCAAAGAGGGTAAGGCCCAGTTCGAGTCTATGCTATCACTAGCACACGACTCCGGTAAAACCATGGTGCAGGAGCACCTGTGGGATAAGGCTGAGTCTCTCACGGCCGGCGCCAAGGCCTCTGAGAAAACCTTTACGCCGGGCACGGGCAATCGTCGTAGGGAGCTCTCCATCATCGCAGACGCAGAGGTGTTTCGCGACAATAAGCTTCTGTTCACGATCCCAATTAAGGGCCAGATTGACATGCTCCACATACTTGAGGACAACACTGTGCTTGTGGATTATAAGACCACACAAACTAGCTCCTTCGAGGCCGTCAGGCGTAAGGCTCGTGACTCCGAGTGGCCACTTCAGGCCTTCACCTACGTTATGCTCGCTGAGGGCATGATGAGAGACAAGGTTGTCGGGGTGCTATATCTTGTGTCCGGCAAGGACACGGGTGCCACGCGCGCCTATACTTTCAATGAAGACTCGCTTGCCTTCGGCCGCACCTCTCTGATCCGTGGACTCATCCGTATCCATAATCAGCGCAACAATCCCACGATGAGAGATGACGTCTACTTCGGCGTATCTACACTGTGAGCGACCTGCCATTCAAGGGTGTCTGGATACCGGCCAAGGTATTCAGTAACCCGAACATCAGCACCAACGCCAAGTTCCTCTGGAGCATTGTGCACATACTCAGCAATGAGCGTGGGTGCTATGCCTCTAGGGCTACCCTTGGGGCTTACCTGCATTGCACTGACCGTAACGTCCAGATGCTAATTGGGGAGCTTCTGGAGGCCGGCCTGATCACGCGCGACGCCAAGGGCGTCCTCTGGGACATAGTCACGCTATGCCTAGAGGGTGAAGAAAACTTCACCGGGGGGGTGAAAAATCCTTCAGGGGAGGGGCGAAGGAAACTTCACCCAATAGATACAAGTGATATAAACGATAAGACTAAGATACAGATGACAGAGGTCGCTGTTGCTGCCGGGAAGCTGGAGCAGGGCGTTTCCGATGCATGGATTGAGTACATCAAGCTAAGGCGTTCCCGCAAGTGGACGACCAGCATCCCTTGGATGCACAAGCAGCTTAAATACCTATCTGGCTTCGATCCTAAGGCCGCCAAGGAGGCGCTTGAGGTATCCACTCGCAATGAGTGGCAATCCATCCATGTGAAGGCACCGGCAGGGCAGCACGGCTATGTCCGCATAAGCAAGCCAGCCCAGACTGACGCTGATCACGCCAAAGGCTTCTGACCCATGAAACAAATAAACGATACCAAATACTACATCCTTCCATGTGGAGCCGTTGCCCGGCTGCTCAAGCCACGCAAGAAGGGTAACATCAACTATTGGAACCTGTCTATCGACGGTAAGCTTAAAGCCTACAGCCAAAAGACCATCGATAAGCTCTTAGCCCATGACGCGAAAGTACTATAAGCCCGGCGACGGCTCAACTGGCCGGAAGAACAGGACCACAAGTAAGGCAGCTCGCAACGTCGGCGTGGACTCCCACGCACTAGCTAAGTGCCTAGGCAAGATGATCGAAGATATCGACTTCGCTCAAGCCGAGTTAGACAACAGGCTTATCGGCGTATCAAAGCTCCTCGTCGAGCGCGCGGTTGAGAAGCTGCACAAGGACATGAGGGCATATTCTAAGTCTCTCCGAAAATTAGAGATCACACACATGATTAAAGACAACCGCATCGTAGTCACAGTTGAGATGATCGACGACGACATTGACGTACTCCTCGTGAACCGTGGGGTTAACCGCCGCCATGAACGAACATAGGGCATGCCGTAATTGCGGGGCAGACATTCCGCCTCACAGCTTGGAGTGGAACGGGAAGCTGTTTCAGTTCCCGGCAGCAGTGTATTGCTGCAAGGACGAGTGCGTAATTGCCGCCGAGGCTATTCGTGCCAAGGAGGAGGGCTCTAAGCCTAGGCCAAGCGCAACCGACGGCTGCCCGGAGCTATTCAAGGACACTGATCCTAACCGGCTGCCCAAGGCACTAGCAGACATCGCGACGTCGTGGAACCCGGGGCGGGTGAGGAAGTCTCTGCTCATTCATGGAGCCACACGCAAGGGCAAGACCCGGTGCCTGTGGTATATCCGTAATAGGCTTAAGGCCGAGGGCATGGGCGTGAAGGTGCTTACTATGTTTGAGCTAGAGGCCGAGATGGTGGGCGCTTGGGGCAAGGAGAAGTGGGATCAGGTTATGAAGGGCCTCATCGACGTTGATGTGCTTGGGCTTGACGACCTCGGCAAGGAGAAGATGACGGAGCGCATGGCCTCTGTATTGTTCGCTCTCATTGACCAGCGCTCACAGAACATGAAGCCGACCATCATCACCACCAACCATACCGGCATGACACTTGCCGAGCGCTTCCATGACAAGGAGCTTGGCTCAGCCCTGTTAGCTAGGCTTAAGGACAGAGACCTATTCACCACCGTTGGAGTGGCGCCGGGCAACGACACGCTTGAGCTGCTATGAAGTGGCTCATGCTGTTGCTTGGCTTCGCGGCTCGCGCTGATCAAACAGAATGGGTTAAGCACTTTGAGACCGGCGGCGTCAAGAACCCGGATGAATATATCCACGCAAGTCACGGCCTCATCGTAGCTCGTGGCGCGTATGGACTTTCCAAGGACGCATGGAGCGAGGTGTCGCAGTGCCCTTGGACTGACGCACACAATGCGTGGGTAGCTCGTCGTGCTTGCGCCGCGTATCTGGAAATCACATACATCAGGCTCAGGGCTAAGCTGAATAGGGAGCTTACCTTTGCTGATGTATACGCCGGTTACCGCTACGGAGTGACCGGATATGTCAAAATGGGCGGCCGGATCTGGTGCACACCGGCTAATTTCCAAAAAAAGGTCCAAGAATATCACGTTCCATATCAACGACTTAGGTAAATCTTAGCACTAAGTGTGGAATTGTTGTTGCACGAGGGTCAACAGATAGGAATAGTGCCTGAGTCGGTGACAAACACTGACCACGTTCATTAACAACCAACAACCCAACCTATGTCGTTCATCGATCATAAGGCCAAGGTGACGAAGGAGGAAATCAAGGCTCTCATGCAGGACCTTGAAAACCCGGTAACCGCGCTTCTCAACAAGCGTCATGCCGAGGTTAATCCTCTTGAGGACGCGGGAGAAATCATCCGCATCCACAACGCCACCATTAAGGCTATCGAAGACCTCAACGTTCGTGTTTCTCGCATCGAGTCCCAACTCGGCCTGAACTCGATCACGAAGTAATCGAAACCCCCGAAAGGGGGCACAATTTCGGCTGAGTAGCAAAGTAGTAATGCCGGTCGCCTGCAAAGCACCTTACGTGAGTGCAATTCTCACCTCAGCCTCCATTTCATTTCCACACCACACACACATGAGTAAAAGCAAAAAAACCAAGGTCATCAAAGTGACCGACGATCCATCATATTTCACGATGGACCCAAGAACCCAAATCCCGGCTAACGTCTGGAGCGAATTCGTCGAATGGCAACGCCAGCTCGTCGACGGGCTCAGCGACGGTGGCACATGGATCATCCCGGCCGTTCACGGCACCATGACCTTCAACAAGAAGGAAAAGAGCTTCAGCATAAGGCTTGAAGACTACGACGAGGACGCCCCGTCTTCCATCTTCGTGCGCAATGCCCGGATGAACATCCTCCCCAAGTCCATCGACATCCTCGCCGACATTGGCTATAAGGTGTCGAACATGGTCAACATCGACGGCTTCCTCCTTGAGCCCATCAAGGCTGCCGTAGAGCGCGCCGCTAAGCAGTTTGGCAAGCCTGTCGTAGTTAATCTTCCCACGCTAGACGCCGATGAAGACTTTGATGATCCTATTGGAGTCACCAGCGCCGTTGAGTCTGTTGTCGAAGCTATCGCAGAGACCTACATGGACAACGACAGGGCTCGCAAAAAGGTTCAAGAGCGCATGCGCAAGGAGATGATCCGCCTTTACCACACTCATGATAAAAACGAGAAAAACATGATCTCCGCCATGAATGAACTTGCTCGCCGCATCCGCACCAAAGAGATTTACTAATCACCATGATCACAACCAAAACATACATCGTCACTACGGCCTACACCACGCCGTATGACCTCACTAAACGCCGGCTCACTCACTTCCACCTGAGTAACCCCTCAGACGCCTACGACGTCGCCCTCGCCGGCGAGTGGAGTTCGGACACACACTTCACGCAGGTAGAAGAACTTACGGTTCACTCCTTTAGCGTCGACACCATCGCGCCGGTCGTTTCTTTCTCCGAAAGCATCACGCAGGAAAACCTTAGGCTCATGGCTGAAGGTTACAAGGTGATCAAACTCAAGGAGGAAGAGGCTAGGGCTATCGCAAAACTCGAGAAGTCCTTGACCGACGTCCATGTCATTGATGACACTCGCCTCCACCCAATCCCTCGCAAATAATGTCTAAGCCTAAACTATACAACATCCCACGCCAGTTCGTGACCCTTCGCCTGTCAAAGGCTGAATGGAAAGCGTTTGGCAAACTGGCCAAGGACGCGAAGCTTAACCAAACGCTTCTCGCCACCGCCATCATCGGCCGGGCTATCGCCGTCTTCACCGCTAAGAACAAATAATTTCCCATGGAATACCAAGAACCCAACACCAAGCTCAGCGCCGTCGCTTCCACGGCTCTGGTCAAAGCGATCAGCGAAGTACAGTCACCAAAGTTCGACGCGAAGAACCCTCACTATGGCAACAAGTATGCTACCCTCGGGTCGCACATTGAAGCCATCAAGGGAACCTTCACCAAGCACGGGTGGACTATCATCCAGCATCCGTCGTCATACAACGGTCAGGTGGGCATTAAAACCATCCTGCTCCACGTCACCGGCGACCAACTCGAGTTTCAGGCCCACATCCCCGTGGATCCGACCAAGATCGATGCCCAGAAAGCAGGCTCTATCTATAGCTACCTTCGCAGGTACGCATTGAGCGCCATCGCAAATCTGGCCGCAGAGGATGATGATGGTCAGGGCGCTGTCGAGACCCCGGTAAACACGCACAACACCGGCGTGTTCGCCAAGTCCGCCGCCGACGCCAACATCAAGCCTAAGCAGGCTCCCTCGTCTGTGCAGGGTGAATGGCGCAACGTCGCTCTTCACTTCGGCAAGAACAAGGGCCAGACCCTAGGATCACTCCCGGCTAACAGCCTCGACTGGTACGCCAAGGAATGGCAGCCCAAGCCCTACGGCGACAAGGGCATCTCCGAGGCCGACATCATCCTCCGCAACGCCCTCGACTCCTACATGAAGGCTAAGGCCCACGGCTTCGATCCCGGAAACAACGAACCCGAAGACAACGTACCGTTCTAATCAATCCGGCCTTATCGTTCAACGGATAGGACAGGCGTTTCCTAAACGCTTAATCTAGGTTCGACTCCTAGTAGGGCCAAAACTTTTCACCCACACACACATGAACACGAACACATCAGCGCGTCAGCGCACCGGCAAGTACCGCAAGGTAACGCTCACCAAGGACACCACGAAGAAGGCGCTCATCAGCGCAGTCATCCCGGCCGTCCTCAATGAGAAGGTCAATCAGGCAATCGCGGATAGCGGTCTCAGCCTGTCTGACATCGTCCGGCGCGGCTTGATCCGTGAGGTCGGAGCTATCGCTCTCGCCAAGGAACTTAAGCTTAGCGCTTCTGCCTTCGGTACGAACGATAACACCGAGATCCGGTACAAGGCGAACAAGGTGGACAAGGAAGCCAAGGAGACGCTCAGCCGCCTCCGTGCCCTCCTCAAGTCCTAACGTTAATACACCTAGTCGCTATTAACACGGGAGGCTTCGGCCTCCCTTTTTTGTGCCTGTGTAGGCGGGAGTTTCTTAAGCTCCCTTTAAGGCCGAAGCCACCCCACGAACACATTGAACCGACTGCATTAGGCTGTGGTGGTCGGTTTCTGTGTCAAGCGGGTCCTGACCTCCGTGTGGCCCTCCACTGCCTCCTTGAGGCCCCAGAGTATGCCAAGTACGACGACGCTACCGGCCGTCCACTTAAACCATGTAGCTTGTATCAGGTCCTCTATGAGGTAGGGCGCTGATGCGGTTATAGCCGCAAGCAGCAACAGGGTAACTCCTGCCGCCTTCCCTTTACCGACAAGAGTTGAAAGCACGATCAGCCCGGCTCCGGCTATAGCAAATAGGCCGGCAAGCCTAATGCACCCTTGTCTGAGCTCGTCAAAGGCTTTGGCACGACGCTCAGCCTCAATGGTTGCCTTCAGCTCTGCGTTCTCCCGATCCATTTCCTCAACCCTGCCGTACAGGGCTGAGGTTTCTGCGTCTACCTTGGCCGCCTTATCCTCCTCGCTTTTCAGGGCCACCTTATTGGACAGGGCCGCCTCGTACTTCTTGATCTGCTCTGGAGACGCTTTGGCAATCCCGGACAGGCGGGTCTCAGTAAGAGGCAACAGCTCTATACTCTTAGCCCTGATGCTTACCGTGACAGCAGCAGCAGCCTCAGACACTTCCTTCTCAATGCGATCGATGAAGGCGTCCTTGACCACGTTCTCCTTAATGACGATCGGCGCCGGCTCGGGCGTGGACTTGCAGCCTACTTGAGAAGCGAGGCAAGCCGCAAGAGCAGCGATGACAGCAGCTCGAGGGCCTTTACCAGCGCGGGTTTTGCTTTTTCGTTCCAGAACTTTAGTACTTTGGTCATGGTTGTTTAGAAAGATTACTCGCACGATTAGTCCGGCAGCCACCATTACACACGCCACAGTCAGGGCGGTTGATACATCCGCAGACGTTTGAAGGGCTTGCTGGGCGTTGTTTAGCTTTGCTTCCAGCTTCACGTCGTCGCTCCTGAAGCCGTCCGTCGTTATCAGTAGGGCCATGGTGTTCGAGCTCATCAACGCATCCAACACCGACTGCACGACATAGGAGGTATAGACCGCGCAAACGCCGGCCATGGACAATATCATCGCTACAACCCATAGGAGGTTATTTGCGTCGTTTCTTGGTTGGTTTGGCTTTGGTGACATTGGATACCTCTTTGTTTCCGCGAGCGCGGACGTACTTGATGATGAAGTCCATTATTTCTGGAGCTGCTGCACCAGATACACCAATAGCTGCATAGAGAGCGCCCTTGGAGTGGATATAGTCCTGAGCCACCAGACCTACGAACACGGCCGTAATACAGGCCGCGAGCGTCCTCCTTATGATCCACGCAAGCCCTACCGGTTCTGGGCTAAGGAGGAGTCGTGCGCCCATGGCCGCCGAACCTAGCACACTAGATATCAGTGAGTCTTTAGCCAACGTGCTAAAGTCTGTGTCGGGAGGGTTACTCATTCATTTCACGCTCCGTGTTTTCTAGTTTGGCCATATTGCTCTTGGGGCTGCTTTCGGTGGGTCTGATCTGATTAGGATGCTGAGGATCACTCAAGCTATCACTAGGCATCGGGTTGCTTCCGGCCGCTTTGGATGCGTTTCGTTTAGCTGCAATTTCAGCCATTTGATCTTTTGTCCGGCGCCCTCGCTTGGGCAGTTCCACGCCCTTGCTTTCAGCATAAGCGCGCAGCGCATCCATTCCCCTGCCATTCTGCCTGCCTGTCACTTGATGTAGCCCCTGCCTTACAAACTCTGGGCGCGCGTAGCCGGTCTTTTTAAACGCTTCAAGAACTAGATCCATCCTGCGCTGAATTTCCTCAGGTTTTAGTTTTTTAGGCGACGGACGCCCTTTGGGGGTGTTTGCATGGCCTTTCACGCCTCCCTCAGGAAGCGGGGCTATGCCTGCGTTACTCCTTAAATTAAATATAGCTTCGCGACTGATGCCAAGATGGGCTCCAATCTGAGTATCAGGGTATCCTGCCTTCATTAGTTCAACAGCCATTCTCCTGTCGAATACTCGCCTACGCATATCATGAGGGTCCCTTGGTGCCATGAAAGGGGCCTTGTCTAGGGGCGGCAGCTCAAGCCTGTCGACGAGCAAGTTCTTGGCATATACTATCGGCTGGTTTTCTCTGTTCCTTACGGTGGACATCAAAGACGAGAAGCCAGTCTGGGATATCTTTCCGTCACGAGGACGCTCACCGGCTGCCATAAGCAGGAACACGCCTTCAGACATCTTGCGCCTGAACTGAGCGTCCATCTCTTTAGTCCTGCCTTCTGGCGTGTGCACGAGGGTAGTAACGACCGGGTCTCTCATTCTGGCTGCAAACGCCGCGACTTCATCGGCGCCCGGGTCTCGGGCAAAGCCTGCGAAGGCGGCGACCAGCGCTCGAATGTGTGACGGGTTTCCAGTGGTGCCATATGACGACCTGCCATCTCTCATAATTCCCGGCGCAAGCGGGTTCACGTTTGTAGAAGTAGGCTGCCTCATGGCTTCACTCTGCCCTTCCATGGTGAACTTTTTAGGGGGAGCTATTTCTCCACCCCAAGTCACGCCGCCAGCTGCCTCGATCGCCTTAGTTGAAGCAGCGTATTCGGGCGTGTTAAGCTGTGCTGAGTTATCAAGGATGGTTGCCTCCCCGGTTCCATACTTCCTTCGCACGGCGGCGACAATCTGATCCATTGTGGCAGAGGAATGAACAGACTCATCCCAAGCAAAGTTGCCGAGGGCGGGTTTATTTTGGGCAGTAGAGCCGGCAACAGTAAGGTCTACATAACCGCCAACCGGCGCCCACTCCTTAATGAACGCTCGGACCATCCAGTTGCCACCAACGTATTTAGACGATTGCAGATATCTTTCACGGAACAGTTTAACCTGTGCAGGATCCCTAACGTCTACAGAGGCGATGAGCTTGCCACTCTTAGTGTCAAACATGGACATCGTTGTGCCCTCAACGGTTATTGCTGGGCGCTCAAACGCATCAAGCGAGTACTGAGACCTGAATAGCTTACTGGTTCCAGCCATCATGATGTCGGCCTTATGCTGCGGCAGGCCATAGTTGGTGATGTACCCCCATCCTCCAGAGCCGGTGTGCGCCGGCATGGTGGCAAGCGACACATCCTTCATTCCATTGGCTATAAACTTTGTGGCATCGCCCCAGTTGGGGTGATTTGGGTTTTTCTTGCCCTCCATAAAGGCTGCTCCAAGTTCAGCCCCCTTCTTGATGGAGAAGTTAAAGTCCTTAACTCCTTTTACTGACGCAAACTCGAGAAGGTCCTTAGCTATAGCGCGATAAGAGTCCTCCGATATGTTCGTCCTAATCCTATCAAGCATGAGCTCTAAGGTCTGCATTATATGCCCATGCAGGTTCTTACTTGAGCCATCGTGATCGAAATTCGTTCCAGACATTACCGCCCTTACCTCTGCTTCATCCATTTGGCCAAGCCTGAATAAAAACCCATTATTTATGCCTCCGGCCTCGTTAGGATTGAGACCGGTCATCCTTTCATAGCAGGCAAGCACGGTTTGTATCGCAGAGCCCGGCCCATCGACACAGGGCATCCAAGCTATCCTTTTATTTTTTCCAATACCTAGGCCGACCGTTGCTGACTCACTAAGTCCATGACCACGGGTTAGCTGCCAGCTTGCATCCATTATTCCGACGCCTCGCTGGCCTCGGTTCATCGAGTCCACGATAGACATCTGCAACTGCATGGACTTGTAGGAGTTTTCTCCAGCGTACGGCAAGGTGGCCGGAACCATTCGATCATCCCTATAGCTTCCCACTTCCGGAATGGTCTTTTTCAATTCTCTGGCCTGCGCCTCGATGGCCTGCGCCTCGATGGCATATTCCGCCCTCTTTGACATGCCTGCATAGACTTCAATAACTTGCTTCACGAAGTCTCCAGCTAGCGACCCGTTGTGCCTGTGATACTGAGCCTCGACTGCATTAATTTTAGACAGGTCGTGCCCTTCACCTGCGCGCTCCAAGAGGTGAGCCAAGAGCTGGTACGCCATCTTTTCGTGTCCGCCTTCTTCTAGAGACCTGAATACCCTGTATGTTTTCTTGCCGCCCTCGGACAGTATGCCACCAGAGTTGGCGTTTTGGACATAGAGGTTACCACCGGTGCCAAAGAACTCAGCAATGCTAACAAGGTTGTCCTGAATTGTCGACGGGAGGGTGTTCGCCGGATCAGTCATCAGCCTCTCGGCTATCTCAAGTGAGGTGCCCTCATTGGTCCTGAACGTAGAAGCTAGGTCAGTAATCATATCTGACACAGCGCTTACTTCCTTTGGTTCGCTTAAGCCGTCCGCAATAGATATGAATGGGCGCTCCTCGGCAGGAGTCCTAAGCATCTCCTCGAACGCTAAAAGGATAGTCTTGCCGGTGAACGTCTTGGTGTCCGTATACCTAGCCCTTATCCGTTCTAAGGCAGACCTAGCTATGGTTTCGTAGTCGAACTTATATTCGCCACGGGCGTAGGCTGCGACGTTCATCGCAACCGACTCGTCGAGTATAGCCATTCCTGCAAGCTCGCAGCCTATCGAAGCACCAAGGTCACCTTTCTGCCTTTCGGCTATGTCCGCAAGGGCTTCCACGAACGCAGACAGGTCCGAGGTGTCTCCCGCGCTTCTCATGCCTGTGGCTATGCTTTTAAGCACGGCATGCTGTTCTTGCATCTGCTCCTGACCGCGAGTCATGATCTGGAGTAGGTTCTGCCTTATCATTTCCATGGCACGGTGCGGTTCTCTCGACACAGCAGCAATGGCGGCGTCAGTCCCCTGTCCGCCTATCTTGCGGCCAAAAGAATTATTCCACTGATCCGTAGACCGAATGTTATCGGCGAGCCTTTTAGCTATGGAGTCTGCAACCGCTTCTGGAACATTGGAGAACCCTGACGTCTGGTATTCTGCAATCTTGGCTATCAATTCATGGTCAAAGTCCATAGACGGAACCTTGTCCGGCAGCTCGAGCTGGAACTTGCCCCTCAAGCTTGCTTTAAGTGACTCTGGAGCTTTCACCTCGCGCCCCGTTCCCCTCAACAAGCCGGGCACCTGAACAGCCAATATACCCCTGTTAAGTATATCCGTCTGGTCTAATTGAAGCTTTAGGAATAAGTTTAACGCAGCAGACGATCCGACGCCGCTGCTCCTGTTGCCCCGGGGCGTAAGCATCGAGACCACGAGCTTATCCGTGACAAACCCGGTGACCGACTCGGCAAGAGCCCGAAGTTCTGCAGCCTTAGATACCATTCTTTCATACTCAGGAACGGCAGCCAGAGAGGCCTCTTCATCAGGGCTCAATGGAAGGTAGATAGACATGTCCTTATCTACGCCGACTCCTTCTATTTTTTGCGCAAAGTCGGATTGGATTTCTTCAAGCAGCGTTATCGGGAAGCCTAGAGGAGTGAGAGCATAGTCTCTTGTTCCAGTATACATGGCACCACTAAACCCGAGAGGATCAGCAAAGCCCTCGATGGATAAGCCGGAAACGGCAAGCGATTGGCTAAAGCGAGAATGCCCTATCTCATGAACGCCCGACGCGCCTCCGAGGTTGGGGTTATTGCCGGGCAACATGCTAGCGAAGTGGCCAGTGCTTGAGTTCGCCTTCATAATGCTCCTTAAGGCATTTCTGACGGTTAAAACTCTCTTAGCAGTGGCGATGAGCAGGTCATTCCTTTCGATCAGACCTTTGTCGGGGGTGTCCTTGCGCAGCTCGGCAACATTTGTTGCCCTAAGCTGGGTAAGGTATCCATCAATCTGCTCAGTTGCGTACTTATCCCCGAACCTGACGGCAGCTTGGGTCTGAACGTGCTGGTAGCCAGAGGTGTAATTGCCCCAATACTTGTTATAGTGGCCACTGATGACTTGGCCGGTAAGGTCTTCGACCCCGTTATTAACTGTGCCAGCCGACCATCCATAAGGAGCCCCAGTGGCAAACCTTGTTGGGAGCTCCATGGCAGGAGAGCCCATCATGAATTCGCTATGCAGCTGCCTTAATGGAAGCACCAGCTCAGGCATGACGCCACCAACCATAGAGCTAACATCTTGAAGAGCCCTTATGTTTGAGATGTGGTCATTCAACGTAAGCCTTACGTTTTCTAAGCCAGTGTAATTTAGGTTGCCGAAAGTGTCGCCGCCGGTGTGGGTCTTCTTTGCTAGCGTTTCGATCCTAGTCTGGATTAACGTAGCGAGTTCGGACGCGCCCTTGTTCGCAATCGCCTCTTCATCCATGCCTATCTTTCTGGCGTAAGAGAGAAGCACTTTATTGGTGGCAGCAATAGCATTGAGGGTCGACTCCGAGTTGACATTGCCGGCCTCAAGAAGAGCCCTGTGGGTAAGCTCCAGCCTTTCTAAGCTTCCGATTATTCCAGATATAGCCTGATGCTGGTTTATCCTGCTTTGTAGGACGCTGTCCGGCATGTATGGCATTAAGTAACCGCCATTAAGCTTGTGGGGGCTGTCTCCACCTTCGAGTCCGCCGCCCATGGCGAGTATTCCAGAAAGCTTTAGGTCGTTGCTGGTACTAAGGTCGTGCCTGCGCAACATAGGTATGGTTGCGGCCATAAACTCTGCCACATCCATCCTAGTCAGCTTAGTTGTCTTAGCTCCTATGAATAGAGCAGCAAGCCCGGTCTGCCTCATCTCTTCCCCGGAAACGCCAGCCTTCTTCATTACCTTGAACCAGTCTTCACCAAGCATGGCCTCAAGCTTCTGGGTGTTAGGGAGGGCGCCATGTATGATGGCGTTCATTGCCTTGGAGGCGAATTCCATGGTTCCGCGAGGGGATCCAAAATTAAGCTTACACCTAACCAAGTCCTGAAGCTCATCCATAGACTTGCCTCCGACCATCATCAGGCTTTCTCCGGGCGAGAACCTCAAGTGCTTATTCGATCCAAGGGCAGCACCAAGAGTTTTAGCAGACTTCCTATCCATTGGAGTGTCCATGTCTCCAACGAAGTGGGCAGAGTTCTCCATTGCGGTGAGCTCATGGCCGTTCATAAACACGCCTTTCCTGACGTCAGCCTCAGGCATGAACGGACTCGTGGGAGTATCGGCGCCATTAACGACTTCGACGTCTCCGGCGGCGAGGGCTTTTGCTATATCGGCGCCACTTCGGGATACGGACACCCTGTTTGCGAATGCCGTAGCTTCTTCCGGCGTCCTGAACGCAATCGACTTAGGCCCTATCCTAAGGCCCCCTTCAGCCTCATACTGCATGGGTGCCTCAAACTGGACGACGTGGGCATGGTACCTCTCGGCGCCCTTAGGAATAGTGCGCTTCCAGACCTTGATGCCGTGCATATTCTTGGAGTCCCAAGAGTATCGTAACAAGTCGGGCCTGCCCGGGAACATGGACGCAATGGATAGGCCAGTGTCTCCATTCATGGATAGTATCCTTTCGGAGTCAGGGAGGAAGTAGCCGCTTTCACCGCCAGACATCTTGCCGATCATCACATCGATGTCGTCGATGAGAGTAGGGCTAAGCATCATGGTGGTGTCCATAAGGCCCTTGAGGACTTCCTGAGGAAGTCGTCCGGGCATAGACCCCCTAAAGGAATACCTGTATCCCTCAGTAGACGGAGATATGCCATTCCTAGTGGGCAGGGACCGGCCGCTTGAATATGCGTTGTCGCCGGTGAACTCGAGGTGCGAATACCTGCGGGAGTGGTTAGACATGTGGCTTAACGACAGGCCAATGACCGGCTCCATGTGCAACGCAAGTACAGCGCTCCTGATGTCATCTGGAGTGGCGTTGGCCGGAAGTATAATGCTCGCGTATCCATTCGCCGACTGGTGACCATTAAGCTGCGCGGCCGCATCTGCTTTGACCATAGGATCTATGGCGTTATCCGCCAAGTAGCCGGATATAAATGCAAAGTCTTTTATGCCCTTTGTTAGCCTTGCGTCTCCTGCTGCGCTAAACGAACCAGTCATTGGCTGGAAATTGCCGCGCGTTTCATGGAAGTTCCTCCGATTTGACGACGCAGCTGCTCGTATGTGCTGACCAACTATAGCTGGATCAGTGTGATCATACATCGCTGCAAGAGGATGCTTCATGGTCCTAAGCATGTCGGCAATTCCGACGTGAGCGTTGATACGCATTGGTATCAGGACTCCATTCTGCTGATCCCATCCAAGGCCTTCTATGAGACTGAAGCCGTAGCCGGGCCGGCGCTTAGTGATTTGCTTATGGTCTAGCTTGTACCCGAGATGGTCACCGGTGACATTGAGCATTATCCTGCCATCAGGCAGGCGCTGCCAAGCATACCCCTTTTTAGGAGCAAACTCGCCGAGCTGGTCAGGGCCAGCATTCTGTCCTAATCCGTGGCTGGGTGCATTTTGGCCGTACGGGCCGCCCTGATCGCTATAAAGAGAGTGCGTAACAACGCTCGCATTAACGACGTCACCCATTGAGTTCCCGTGCCTGTAACCGCTTTGGAGGGTTCTATTTATACCCTTAAGGCCCTTGTTATTCCATGTAGCCGTGATGTCCTTGATGGCTTCGCTCTGCGTGGCTGATGCCAGCATCATTGGATCTGCTCCTATGTACGACAGGTGGTGGCCGGCCGGAGCTATGTCTATGGTCTTTGCATTTTCTTTCCTTAGCTCAGCTATAATAGACTCAACCATTGCAGTCCTCATCACGGAAGAGGAAAGCTTGGACCTGCCAGTACGGTCAGGCGTCACGGTCATTAACCCGGGCGTTACCGAGTACTTGAAATCACTAAACACAGGCACACCCATCATGGCAGCAAGGGCTCCGCCTTGTTCTGGGGTGACAGGATCATAGCCTATGACGGAGGCGCCTGCATTTCGGACATAGTACCTGTTGGTGCCGTCTAAATTCATCTCAGAACCCTTACCTAACGCGTGTGGGCGGCCGCCCCTGTTGACGTTGGCAACAATGTCCGGGTTGCCAATAGTGTCCGACGCAACGGCGTAGTAGGAACTGGCCGGATAGGAGCCAAGGAAGCCATCTGTGACTCCGGCTTTATCTACGCCGGTTTGCTCTGGGAATATAAACTTAACTCCCTCGGTGGCATCCATTGAGAACCTTGGTTTCCTTCCTTCTAGGCTAGCAAGGCCCCTCATGATATCGATAACTGCGGCAGTTCCGTCTCCATTATCACCCAAGTCCATGCCGCTAGTAAGTAGCCCGGACTTATAGTTTGAAAACGCACGAAGCGCATCGGCCGGCGTTTGGTGGCCGGGTGTAACGTCTCTTTCGCCTATTGCCCTTTGGTATCCATCTAAGACCCTGCCAGAGTGACGTATGTCTCCAGTGGAAGTGGGATCAAATGCGGTGGCGTGGTCGATGTGCTTCCTGATTAGGTCTATGTCTTCAGCCCTGAATACGCCTGTAGCCTCAAGTAAGGGTATAAGCCTTTCCTTTAGCATCATATTGCCGGCCAGAGAATGTATCTGCGACAAGTCGAGGTGTGAGGTGTTCTTGCCAAACTTGACCGACCCCTCCCTAAAGCCTACATGCGGCGTATTGGCTATGAAGTGCTTGATGGCATCAGTGTCATCTCCGCGCGCTATCATCGTTAGAAGGATAGACTTGTGGGGCTCCTTTATTCCATCCGAGAAGTGTCGGATGCCAAGCGTTGCTGCTGCTGCCCACATATATCTTGCAAGGGGCTGGAAGAATGCGGAACGGTCAGGGTTGGCGGCCATCCCCTTAGATGCAGTGCCAAAGAACTGCTTTTCGTTGAGCACTGACTCTAAGCTGGCAGCAAGGTTTATGCCGGCACCACTTGCCTTCAGCCTTCCAATGACGATGTCCATAGTCGTCTCTCCGGTCAGCGTCTCGACGAGGTTCCTAGCGTACCAACTTGAGCCATACTTGTAGGCCACTTCCTTCATGAAGCCCGTGGAGAATTGATGGTTCATGGGTATTCGCTTAAGGGCAGTCAGGCCTATTTCACTTACGCGCCCAATCCTGCTTCCCATGGATTTAACTGAGAGGTCGGCCTCGTGAGCCTGCTCAAAGTTATTTACCCCAAACTCATGCTCATTGTCCGCAAACAAATTCATACTGGCATGCCAATCGGCCATCATCCCAAGGGTTGGCTTATGGGCTATCTCGTGCGCAGAAACGCTGCCAGAGCCAGTTATGGCGTCTATTACCCTAAGCTCCCTGATGTCCCTAGAGTCGGCGAGTCCTTCAAACGCGGACGTAAGCACAACCCTTCCCTCTGGCGTCACGTGAGTCCTGACGACAGACGTTTGGCTCAGCGGCCTATACCCACCGGCATTCCTAGATATCTCCGACGAGCCCTGAGAGTAGTATCCCCAGTCTCGAGAGAAACCAATCGACACTCCAAAGTTGGCTATGCCGACGTTCATGTCTGGCCTGTCCGCTACTTCATATGCGACTGCAAGCAGGGCTTTTGCCTTTAATAGGTCGCCAGACAAATCGCCCAGCTGGTAAGCCCTACCAATAGTCGGGTCACTCCTAACGAAACGCCTGATCTCGGACGACCCCTCGTCGACGCTAACGGCCTCATATATGGCGCTAGATACTATGTCTAGATTATGGGCTTGGTTCTGGTTAATTATTACTTCTGCAAGCTGCTTGGCCATACTGATAAGCCTGTTAGCTGCGTCAGAAGCTGCCGCGACAGCAGGGTCTAGGCCGGATCTGGTTATTTGGTTTGGCATGTTGCCCGGACGACTTGTGGAACCAAGATTAAGCAAGTCCTGCCCAATGCCCGTGAAGAAAGGCTCCGGCGTAATGCTGATGGCGCCGTCGGAATTGTGGTTTGTGGTTAAAGTGTATGGCTCCCCAAACATGTTTATGCCGATCATCATGCCGTTCGCGTCGGGCGAGAGGCCGGTGTAGTTAGGGCCAGCAGACAAGTTGGCGCCCCTGACGAACTCGCGCGCGGTTGTCTTGGAGAAACTACCCGTGAAGGTGTCAAGGCCGGACACTGGCGCAGTGCTCATGCCAGCCATGCCCAAATACCTAGCCCTACCACTGGCAGTCCTAGAGAACGCCTCGGTAGCTCCACCTATCATTCCAAACGCCGGAAGCATTACGGAGTTATTTGCCCTACCCGAGGTCATGCCTAGGGAATTTGCGGCTACCTTTTCGTAGGAATTACCAAGGGCGTGAACGTCTTGAGCCCCTGCGCCAATCCTTACGTCCATTCCTCTCCTGATAGCGAACCCCGGCTCAGATATGGAAACATCCTTGTCACTCGCAGAGTAAGCGCTGACATCTTTCATGGCTTCCTTGATAGCTTCTCCGTAAATGTCTCCCAAGAGCTCGATAGCATATGAGCCATCACCTTCAGCAGACTTGATGATACGCTCTGCAACCTTTTCAGCGAGGGGCGTAAGCTCCATCAGTAGCTTCTCAACCCTAGATGAAAAGGCGAGGAGCACCCTTTCGCTATTCCTTCGCTGGTCCAAGCTGCTTGCCGAGCTAGCTAAAGTTTGGACTTGTTTGAATACCATTTCCCTCGTGTCATGGGACAGGAACTTTTCACGTATCCTAGCAAACCTATCTGCGCTAAGCATCTTGCTCAGGTATTCATTGCCATTCCAGCTAAGCGTGATATGGGTTTCTAACATGCTCTGCAAGAACATGACTCCGCTTCCTGCCCGTTGGGTGGTGTTGGCTAAAAGCAAAGATTTTAAAGGGGTGTTTGCCTGACTTTGCCCACCGGATAATACCTCGTTCACCCAAGTGGACATGCGCGTGGCCATAGTGGATGATGGAAGCCAACCCCGGTTTAGTTCACGAAGCTTGTTTGGGAGCTGAGTGTCAGCCATGGCAGTTTGGACGGCGATGGCCTTAGCCCCCAAGGGCGCCTCAAGGACGCTCTCAAATGGAACGTCGTGCAAGACTGCCACTAGCTCGGCGAGCTCTCCTGCGGAAAGTTTAATACCTGCGAACTGCCTATCGATCTGGCTTATCTTGGCTAGCTCGAGGCCGTTTTCATCAACGCCGGCTATCCTAAGGTAGTCAGCGATGCCTCCGCCTGTCATAAGCAGCGGAACCTTGCCTTCATGAATGGCGTTGAGCACGGGGCTCTGCATCGTGACCAAGCTGTCGATAGCTATGGTTGCGCCGAGAGCCTTAGCTACGTCCTCTATCTTTACTGACACGCCATCCTTTGAGAGACCGGCAAGAAGGCCAAAGCCCGGCCCATTGTTGTCGTCGTAGTCCGTCGGGTTAACGAAACGGTTAGCCCTGATCAAGTCCTCTAGGGCGTTCTGCTTGACTACGGTTTCTTCGCTTACGGAATTAAGTTCTGCGACGCGCGTCTCTTCGCCCGGCTGTGCGGTGAGAGCCATGGCCCTGTCCGGGAGAGTCTCTGGGTCTTCAAAGTCGCGATAGAAGTCTATGGCGTTGTTAACTATCCTAGATATGCCCTGATTTGCAGCCGTCGCAGTGTCCCTGCCCCACTGGTCAGCCCCTTGGAGCCTTCCCATTGAGAACACGAACTCAGGCTTGCCGTCTACGCCTATCCTCCAGCCCCTGCTAGAGAAGGTAAGCACCTTCATTGCGGAGCCGACATCCCTGATGTTGATGTAGTGTGAAAGCAGTGAGGACCTCGCAAGCATCCTCATGCCTAGCTTAAAGGTGTTCGGGGTTCCTCCGCCAAACATGTTGGCGTCAAACTGCTCTGATCCCTTTGCCCCGCCAATCATGAACAGGTTATCGTCAAACGGCCTCATCGCTCCAGTCGTAGCGACTTCAGCAATATACCTACCAACGTTGTACGCGGCGGCTATTTCTTTGTCTGCCTTAGGCATGTACCTGTTCCGCTTGGACAACTGCTGCTCGCTCATGCCAGCCCTAGCTTCAGTCACCCTAGCGGTAAGCTCGTCGGGCTGGGCGAAGTACATCATCCTGCCCATAGCATTGGCTATCTTAACCATGTGCCACTGAGCCCAATCGCCGGGCATCTTGCCACCCCGACCACCAAGGTCTTCGTGCGCTTCAAGAAGGTTGCGCCAAAGGTTAGCCTTATCCCTGAAGGCCATAGTCCTGAGCTGGTGCTCAAACCCGCCGCCCATGCCGGCGTACAAGGCGGACCACGAAGGGTCTTCAAGCATCAAGAAGTGCCTGTTTTGGTCGATCTCATTGAGGAGCTCGAACGATGCGGCGTGAGCCGTTTTCGTGCCGGCCTTGAGCTCGGACTCTAATACCGTGATGACAGAGGTGAACTTGGACAGGGCATCAGCCGAGCTGTTGAGCTTCTCCATTGCGCCGTTATAGGCCTCGATGGAAAGCTTGTCCTTCTGTGACCTTAGGGAGCTGGCCAGCATATGGAACGTGCCATCTAAGGCCTGCGTCCACCTGATAGTCTCAGGGATAACATCCCTCACCATCTTGGCAGCTAGGGGCGCATGTATGATGCGCTCGATTGCTTGAGTCGCCGTATCGTCGTCCGCTTTTCGGATGGTCTTAGATGCCGTGTCAAAGCTAAGTATCCTAGACGTCTCCACCTGCATGTGCTTAAGCTTAGATACGAATACCGCATCAATGTTTGGCCCGAAGGAGTCTGTGACCGGAGTCAGCTCAGTGCCCCCAAGCATCTGCTCGATGCGAGTCAGCGCGGCCGGACCGGCAAACCTCATTTCAGCTACATCAAACTTGCCAGTGTCATTGTCTGTTAGGTTCCAGTCCCAAATCTGAGACCAACCTTCAGCATGATAGACCATGTGCTGGACTTCATGAATGATAGTCCGGCGAAGGTTCTCGTCATAGGACAGTCCGCCGGTTCCCTTGAACTCGACATAGCTTCCGACATACTCACTAGATATGCCCACCTCTGCGTCATAGGCAGCAAGCTCGTCGCGCAGCAGCATGCCAATGCCGATCTCGATGCGGCCAAAGCTTCCCTCTCCGTAGTAAGTGGCGCCAAAGGCTCCAAGCTCAAAGGTCACCTTAGAACTCTTCATGCCCGGGTAGAGCGCGAACAACTCGTCGTGTGAGAATATTTGGCCAAGAGCAAGTTCGTTGCTGTTGGCGTTTGCGACAAGGGCGAGTCCTGCCGGGCCGTCAAAGCGGCCAGCCGCAAACTCAGCTACAGCAGCTTTAATTGCTGCATCGGGATCGGTCATGCCATCCGCCGCCATCATAGCGGCCCTGCCGCCGAACCTATCGGTCAGCAGCTTAGCCCTGCTGTCTGAGATTTCCAGATAGTCGAACTCCCTGCCTAGAACATCCTTAGCCCTGCCAAGCAGTCCTAGGTCTTTGAGCAGGTCCTTTCGATCAGCGTCAAGACGCTCAATGGCCCTCTTGCCAGCAAGCATGAAGACCGAGTCAGTCTGCCAGCTGGTGCCAGCCGGGACTTCCTTAGTCTTCAGCTCGATAGCGCCCGACTTAAGGAAATCGCGAGACCTCTTGCTGTAGTCCAGCCACTTCTCCTTGATGTTAGTGGCAGACTTAACGCTTCCATCAATGTAATCCGCCTGATGAATAGCTTGAGCTATCTTAGACATGCCAGCTATCGCGTCAGCCCTGCCTAGGTTCGCGGCAGGCTTGGGCACTATATTGACTCCACCACCCCTGACCGGCTTAAAGTTTAGTCCGCTTTGCTTAGGCTGTGTGCCGGCAAGCGATAAGGCCATTCCAACTATGATATCTTCAGCGAACACCACCTTCTCGTGTGGCATCACCTGCTCAAGTCGCTCGGTAAGCTGTGCCATTATCGGGGCTATATCCGCAGGGTCAGCAATCCTCCAGTCCCCACTTGTGCTTATGGCTATCTGCGCAATCTGTTCAACGAACGGCCTAAGGTCAGACACGTCGGCTTTTGACATATGCTTCCCGAGCCACGTGTAGCCGGCGTCATGCGCGGCCCTGACCATATTAGGGATCCCTGAGGAGCTCTTAGTTTTTATTGCCAACCCAAACGCCATAGGGCTAATCGCCCTGTCTCCGGGGTTGTAAAAAGTATCTCCGGGGACTTGGGCGCCATCTGTGAGCCCAGTCATCTTGGTTGGAGAAACGGTTACCTTTGCCGTCCCGGACGCCCCTCTCATTCGAGAGTCCGATGAAGTGCTAAGTATGTATGACGCATTCGCTATACTTTGAGTCATCGCCTTAGTCTTATCTTCTCCAGCAATAATAGTCAGGACCCCATCCTTAATCATTGATCCACGGCTTTCCATAACCTCGCGAAACCTTCTCGGGGTCTGATGGTTTACGTTGTGCTGTATTGATATCTTTCCGCCATTTTTTAATTCTAGAGCCCCGGACATTGGGGATAGGGATGGGGCTCCAGAATAAATACCGTATGACCCCCCTACAGGGACAGGTCCACCGCCAAGCTCTCGCGTTCCCCGGATCCCGATTTCCCTCTCGGCGGTAGTCTTTATCTCGTGGTGAAATACATTGTCATCGCTCTGCATCCCGTGGATGAGCAGCTGGAGCTTAGCCATGTCCGAGGCCCTAGTCCCGGCCGGAAGCCCGGCGTAATTACTCTCATCTGACGCAACAGCTATGGCCCTATATATAGACTCATGAGATAGGAAGTTCTCCATCCTCGGGTCAGAAATATTTAACAGCGCGGTAAATAATACTCCCTCTTTCTTGCCTGCTTCATTCCGCTTAAGCCTTCCATCTTTACCGACCTCTGAGGTAATAGTCTTCCTGTAAGGCCCATCCTGAGACGCCGCGAACCTTGTGTCGTCTATATACTTTTTGATGTGTAACTTTACGTCAGGGTGCGCAAGCGGCATGCTTACTTTACCACGGGAGCCAGACGCCGCCGCCGATGTCGGGTTTTTCGCCTGATCCATGATTGGCAACAAGGCTTGAAATGCTGCCGTAAAGCCCGGGGTCATTGTCTCATGGTGCTGAAGCCACTCATTTGGAATTCCGCCATTACCAATTAGCGCCTGAAACTCTCGCACGTTATTCGCCTGAATGACCACTGATTGCTCGCCTTCTCCGGTCATTTCAGCGTGTGCCCTTATAAGCTCAATGGTACCGGCGCCGCCAGCTGCCGCAGCTTTGGCCGGGCCGTATGCCTTAGCGTAAGCCATCAACGATGGCGTTATCACAACGCCGTGAGCTGCGTGTATCACCCTATCAGGGACATAATTTCCGCTGCCTACGTCATGGAGTGGAAATATCGCGCTGGTTCCGTTCGCAGATATCCCAAATACCCCATCTATTTGGTCGGCTATCTTGTTGATATCTGCTTTCTGCGCGAGAAGCCACTTGTCTATCTCGGAGTCGATGCGCTGAAAGTCTGCTCCATCAACCGGCATAGCATCGGCAATGATCGCGAAATTGTTAGACGTCTGCCGGGAGTTAACCGAAGGCATTTGCAGCTCACCATTCCTAAAGCCCCTAGATACATGTTCTGCTATAGCTAGACGTATGGCCATCTGCCTGTCTGCAATATCTTTTCCTCCGGGCATGGCGTGAAGTGCTCTTAGCCAAGTTGGAGAAACCCTTACGGCTTCATTCTGGGCGAGGGCCTCAAAGTCTGTAGTAACCGAGGCCTGTCCAATACCTATTCTTACGGTTTCTTTAAAGCCTGCTCCGGGTATCGCTTGTCCGGCCTTTACGGTAAAGCCCTTCCTCGCTGCAGCCGCCTGATCAGGAACGACAGTGCCAGACGAGTCGACCAGTCTTCCGGCTTGGTCGAGCTTGTACTCGAAGCCGACGATACTGGATAAGACCTGTTCACTTACGCTAAAGTCGGGAACCTTGGCGTTGGCGCTAAGTATAGAGTGAGCCCTGTCCCTGACTCCGTGCAGCATGAACACCGGCGTGGAAGGGAAGAGAAGCTCCTCGGTTTTGCCATTGATCTCCACAGTGTGGCCCTCCTCGGCAGGGAGTATGTCCGCCTCGTCATACTTGCCGATATCCTTAGCAGCCTTGGCTATCGCTGATTTGATGCTGCTAAACGTGCCGACCTTGATGCCATACATGTCGAACAAGTTAAAGCCCTTCTTGCCCTGATAGATTTCAAACCCATTCCTGTCGCGCAGGAAGCTTGCGCCGCCGGTAAGCGGGAGCTTCTGGAAGCCAGACACCATCATATTCCTAGTGATGCCCTCGTAGGCGGAAGGCACGTAAGGGAATAAGGGAAGGTTAGACCGGGCGTTCCACGACGTCGGGTGCAGCCTAGTGTCAGCCATGGTGTCAAAACGCATGGTGTAGAACGGCCTGTTGGTGTCATCGGCTCCACCCATGTATCCATTGGAAGGAGTGTTGATGAACGGAGCGTCCTTTGGCTTACGGCCACCAAAGGTTTCATACATGATGTCCCTAACGCGCTCAGCGTCGGAACCAAAGCGAGGCTTGAACAGTTCAGCGGAGGGCACCCTAGGCCCATTAAGGCCGGACTGGTTAATCACATAGTCCTGATAGACCCTGACAAAGTCATCAAAGTTACCACTAAACAACTGCTGCACGTCTCCGCGCTTAAACATCTTGGTGAGACGCCTGTTCTCTGCGGCCACGTCAAGTGAGTGGATAACGACGCCACCCTTGGGGGTCCTTAGCGGGTCTCCATTAACATCATGAGTCTTGAGGTACACCTCAACACTGAGAGGCACGAAGGTCCTATAGGTCACCGGAACGTCATCACCCCTGAGCCTAAAGACCGCAGCTCCACGCCTTACCTGCATGCTGTGAGCTAGCAGGGTCGTGTTCATGACGTTAAACGCAGGCACACCCTCGCGGCCACGTTTGGCTATCTCTATCATTCCGATCAGTTCATTAAATTCTCGGTCCGTGAATGCTCCGGACGCACGAAGGGCCTCAAGGCCTTCTCCGTTCATCTGCTCAAGTATGAGACGCTGAGTTCCATCGGCTCCAACTTGCACAAGCGGCCTAACGCTTTCAGGCAGCTGTCCTATGGCTCCGATTATCTTCTTGGACTGATCCAAAGACAACTCGTCAAGCTCCTGCTTGGTCTTGAGTTTCATCCCGCCGTTAGATATGGCCGTAAATAGATGCTCCTTGCCGGAAGTCTTAGCCAGTGCCGCCTGACGCATCGGATCCATGGATGAGACGTGAACTTCTCCACGGCTGTATGCAGACTTCATGGTCTGCTCGATCCAAGAGTCCATGGCCTTGAGCCTTAGCACTTTGCCGTCGTCATAGACCATGGTCTCCATGGCTGGGTTGCCCTGATCGTCAAACAGCTTGGCGCTGCCATCCGGGTTGATGAGCTTGCCGCGAAGCTCAACGCCGGCCAGTTCAAGGTCGGAAAGTATCCGGCTATTGTTAGAGGCTGCTCGATTTTCTGCCCAAGCCCTAAGCATATTCCTAGCTGCTGGGTCTTTGACGTACTTGTCTACCGCAAACACATTGCTGGTTGCGGATTGGTAATACGCATACGCTTCCTCTGCCACTAGCGTCATGGTCTTGACGATAGCGATATGATCTAGGTCCCTCATGTCTAAGGTTCCGCTATTATACAGATCGCGGAACTTAGCTATATGGTCCTTGGCTTCTACGCCAAAAGCCTGAGCGCGCGCGTAAACGGCCGCTTGGTCAGCTTCCGCGTAGGACTGATTGTGTTCTATCTGAGCTACGTACTGCTGAAGGGCGGCGCTCCAAGCCACGTCTGGCATCATTCCTAGATCCTTCGAGGCGCCGTAAATGGTGGATAGATACCTAGGGCTGAACACCCTGCCGGCACTCCTCTTCTGCCCAGTGAACGGGTCAGCAAAGTAAACGTGGTCCATGTCGCCATTCGCTTCTGCTACAGACCTTAGAAGCAGGTGGGATATCTCATGTCGCGCTGACGTAGGACGATACGCATCAGAGTTTATGGCTATTATCCTTTTGACGGCCTTATTGTTGAGCGTCACCTCGGACATCATCGCCGGGTTGTCTTGAAGGTTTAAAAATTCCTTACTCAGCGTAGCAAAATCATCCGGCCTGACATTTGAGTCCAAGAGCATCTTGTCGAACTCAGCCGCACTATTGCCGAAGAAGAACATGACGTTGCCTTCGCCAAATAGACCGGTCTCATGGGCGACAAGTGTCGAAAGGTGCGACATTTCGATCGCAGAAGTCCTAAGGTCGCCGAACGACTGGACGTGGTCTCCGAACCTTCGAGCCATCTCTCCGGCGGTTGCGCCATGTATTCTGGCGAAGCTGGGCGCTACGAACTGATTAAAGTTTTGGACGACACGCTCATCTTGATGGGTGTAGTGCGTGTAGGCGTGTAGGTGCCTGACACTTCCGGATAGGCCGCCCCATCCAATGCCCATGCCAAGGCCCATGCCGGCGCCTTCTTCTCCAGAGTTAGCCCAGCCAAGGCCAGCGCCAATAATTCCATCACGGAACATGGTCTTAAGGGCCTGACCAGAAAGGCTAGGAGCCCAACCGACAGAGGCGTTGATACCCTTAGCGAGCAGCTGTGCCTCACGCGACATGACGTCGGCTCCCTTCGCGGTGCCTGCCGCAAGTCTCTCAAGCGTAGTGGCACCAAGCGTATCCATCTTTACGCTAACACGGCCAAGAGCCCTGTCTGCAATGTCGGCTCCGGCCGTTTGGGCCAGCTCTCCAAACGCTTCAAGGCCGAAGCTTCGCAAGAAGCCCATGGCAGGATGCCTTACAACGGTTCCGCCAACAAGCTCAGCGCCAGCTTCGATGACCTCTGCGGTAGCCAAATTCCTGACTGCATTGCCAGCGAAATCTCCACCCAGCTGGGCGGCAGACTGGCTGGCTCCGTAAATAGCTTTGAATGGAGCCTTAACGACAGCGCCCGTTGCTTCCAGCGCCTTGCCGCCCATCACCTGTGCGTAGTTAGAAAGTCGCTCTGCAGACCTAGCCGACCAAGCCGCAAACACACCACCCTTGGCCGCCGCCTTGGGGGCTCGCAGCGCCGCAAGCTTAATGGCAGTTCCCGGTGTAGACATGCCGCTTGAAAGGACAATCTCAGGGATATCTAAAACGGCATACGAAAGAGCGTTAGCAAATTTGGGCTCAACGAGCTTCGTGAACATGTGGCCATACCCTTCTGGGAGCATGTCTCCAACGATACTGCTTTTGCCCTCCATGTGCTCATAGGAGCGATTATTAAACTCCCTAGCCTCGTGAAACTGACGCATTTGGGAGTCAATGTCTCCGTCGTCCTTTCCGGCCACACGCATTGCCCAGCTTTTGATCTTAAAGAAAGCGCTCTGAGGGTCCTCCGATTGGGCAAATATTCCGTACATGTCGCGTATACCCTTTGCCGCCGACTCAGCAGTACTTGCTGCAAATTTTCCGGGGTGAAGCGGGGCATCTGTTATGCCTCCAAGCTCCTCAACCATCTGGCCCACTGCCATCTCGGCCGAGCCAAGGAAATCAACTTTGCGCTGATCCATATGTTCAGCCATCAGCTTGAATGCCTGACGACCTTGCGCGTCATGGTTAAACCTAGCTGACCTATTCTGCTGGAAGAACTCGAAGTAATCCTTGCCGGTCATGGCGTTAGGATTAAACGACGAAGTCTCCTGTGGGGCAGCGTCCTCAAATTCAAACTTCGGCGCAACCGGCGCAACTCTGGTGCCCCCCTGCCCAAGGAACGCCATCATATCTCTCGTCCTTTGGACGTCTAGATCAGCATTTGGGTTTTCGTTTTCAGGAGAAGAGGAAGTGGGCTGGTCCATTATAAAGATACTCCGCTAGGGGTGGCGCTAGCTCCACCCTGACGCGTGGGACTAGGCTGCCTCCTTATCGGTACTAATTCAATGCCATTCGAGTCTGCCGCCCTAAGTAAAACGTTGGTCAAATCGTTGCGCAGCTTGTTGAGCTTTACGCGCTCGTTTCCCCTTCCGTTGGTAAGCCAAGTAGACGCGGACCTTGGGATGCTTCCCATGACCATATTCATCTCTCCCTCTGAGACGCCTGCCAAACTCTTTGTCCCATTTAGAACCTTAAGCACTCCGGTGACAAGCTGGCTCTCGATGGCCTCTGCTTCAGCAGACCTCATCGTCGGAGACAACCGGCCAATGTATCCGCTTTCTCCGTATAGAGTATCAAGCCTGTCTAGGAGCCCCATGATCCTCTGAGTGTCGCCCATGCTAGTCCTAAAGGCGTCGGCGTTTTCGTCACCCCCGGTAAAGGGCACAACGGAAATACCCCTTCGCGCGGCTGAGTATCTAGCAGGTACGGCCATAGAGCCCTGCGGCCCTTGTTCCATGACGCTGCCCTTAGGGGCTATAGCGAACGACCCAAAGCTGCCCAAGTTTACTTCCTGACCAAGCTCGAATAAGGCTGAACCCTTTGACTTGCCGATCTGGATGGCTGCGCCCAAGTTGCCACTTTGGCTGTAGAACTGTTGAGCCTGAAACATTGGGTCATTCTGCTGAATGGCCTGCTGCCTTTGGGCGGCCATGAATTGGTCTTTTTGCTTCGAGAAATTATCATTCCTGCTAAGCAGCCTAGCCATACCCATGGCCTTGTCCCCCCCGCTTATAGCCGTGGCTATGTCGATGTCATTGTACGACGGGATGTTGGCATTGGGTGGCCTAACTCCATTTATTGCTCCAGCTGAGCCATTTACGAGCGCAGCCAGTTGTGATGGATCATTGTCCATTTATCGAGTTGCTGCAGGTTCATACTCGCCAGACCATTCTTCTGCCGGGGCTCCGCCTGCCGCCATTCTCTCTCTTTGTTTTGCCTGATAGGCCTTAAGTGCATCCGCGCCCTTGTACATTCTTGCAGCGTAGGTAGCCGGAGTAAGTTCGGCGTCCGGTATATCCACGACTGATTTTTTAAACTTCTGCGACACCCCGCCAATAGGCTCGGGTGCTCCATATTTTTCCGGGCCAGTCTGAGGAACGCGCACGAGCCTAAATCCATTTGCCCCCTTATCATGCACTGCGAAAATAAATCCACTCGGGTGCTTTGCTACGTATAAAGGAACGCCCGATTTTGGCTTTATTTCGCTGTTGGTAAAATGTTTATTTAGCTGCGCGATAGCATCCGCGTAGGCAGTGGAAGTTTCACTATCATCATCTGCGGCTTCCATTATTTGTTCGGCTATTTTTAGGGCCGCGCCATCCTTAAACGCAGGATGAGTGTCTGGGTAGCTATCCGTGCCGTCCCTAAATGACATCACGGCGTCCTCGACGGCCTCTCCACTCATTGCCGCAGGGTTTCCGCCTATCACCCTTTGCATGCCCTTGAGATACTCCTTAGTAAACCCTTCGTTCGCTTCTGCCTCAGCCTTTACATCTCCTGCAATTAGCTCTTTACGTATGTTTTCTACATCCACCTTAAGGCTCTGGCGATCCCTCACTCCGCTGAACACGCGAGACAGAGAAGGCTGCTTAGAGCTTTTATTGAACGGCCATACGCCAGTTAAAGCAGCGACACCCGCAAGGCCGGAGGTATGAGTGACGCCTTTTGCTATGTTTAAGGCCATGCCCCTTCCGGTCATGGTTGGAATTTTCTCCTTAGCTATAGTATTGTTAGCCGCTTCCATGGTTGCTGCGCCTCGCTCCCTGCCGAGTCTTATGTTTTCAGAGTCTAAGTCGGTCGCCCCGGGGTGCATTGGGTCGGGAACGTTAGCGCTGGTTGTGTCTACGCCAATAGACTCTAGTTTATCACTAAGCTTAGGTATGCCACCTGCCTGAAGCCTTATCAGGTCGTTTGTGTTTAGGCCGGTATCCATGCCGCTTGCGTCGAGGACGGGCTTAACTCCATAACCTTTACCGTCGTTGGTTTTATTCAAGTCAGCTGCATTCATCCTGTCGTCCAGTGATTGATTACCTCTATACCTAAATGGGTTCAATATATGGTTTACCGCGCTGAGCCAATCGAACTGCCTTTCGCCCGTGCCGGCCTTAACCCTCTCGGCTTCAGCAAGAGCCCTTGTTTCGGCGGCGGTTCGCTGCCTTACGTAATTATCTTTTCTATCGGAGTTTTCGTTTTGTCCTTCATCAAACTTTGCCTTTGCGCGAGCTGTCCTTTGCTTTTTTTCAACGGATGGCTTTTCAGTGCTTGCATCGGCTTGAAATTTTTGGTGCTGATCGGCAGACTTCATCGCTGCATCGTATAGTGCCTTTTCGTTTGGTGACGCAGTTCCTGCGGAAACTTTTGCTTCATACTTAAGCGCCTCCGTCCTAGCCTTCGCCTCCATTTGCGAGGCTGCATTCACTGCAGCATCAAGCTCCTCGACGGAGCTGTAGTCAGATATTTTTGTGTTATACATGATATTTAAAGTGTAGGTATTCCTTCATTTTCGCCGGATCCAAACGTTATTCCAGCATTTCTAAATCTTTCCATTAATTCATATTCTTCGGCGCTTCCGGGGTTGTTGGTGAGATTTTGAGCCCCGTAGACAGCCCTTACAAACCAAGGCAAGTTTTGAGCCCTGTCATACGCCACCCTTCGTGCCCCTTCTTCAGATCGCAGTTTTGCCCTGTCGGCTTCCGGGGCGGCGTAGTATTGGTTTTGCCAAGTCTGCCTGTGTAGGTTTTCGCTTTCGTTTAGCGACCCTGTTAAAACTTGGCTCATCATGTTCCTGCCCCAATCTCTCGACCTTACGTTTAAAAGGGCGTCTTCAGTTGGGTTTTTTAACAAGGAGTCCCTTTCGCTATTGGCAGCGTTTTGGTTAGCCAAATCACTTACTATTCCGCCGAACAAGGGTTGGGCTAATGGCATAAATGGACCGGTATAAGATGGAGCCCCGTCAAGGATGTCAGCCAGCATTACGCCAAGGCCGGGCTTTCCGCGTCCATATGGGCTAACGCCACTCTCAATTTGAAGCCCTCCTTGAATTAAATTACTCGCGGTTCCAAGCCCCGGGGCATACTTGGAAACTACTTTTGATAGCTTTGGAATGGCCTTAGTGACGGCATTTCTTCCGGTTGCTTTTATTGCCGGCCTTACCGACTTGCTTAATGCCGTGTCTCCAGCCGACATTCCCAAGTCCGCAATAGCTACGCCAGACATATCGGAGAGAGCTATGTTTCTCCTGTTTATTTCAGCTACTAGCTTCGGGTCAGGCTTGGACCCCCTGCGCTCACTTTTGTCGAGCATCGTAAGCAAAATAGCATGGTCATTTTGGCTATACGGGTTCTCCTCGATCCCCTTATTGAGATCTGGAAAGTACTGGTAGGGGGAGCCGGGCATTACCTTCCTGTCCACCCTCTCCTCTGCTTAGTTTGATTATTCATGCCAATCCCTATAACGGGATCGGAAAGTCTGCTCTCCTTGTAGGCATTAAGGTAGTGGCGCGAATTGGCATGAGTCTTCCACTCGCCAAGCTTAGTTAACCAGTTATCAATTCCTGAAATTCGCCCGGAATCTTTCTTTTGGTCAAGGGTACCCCTTATCCCGGTGAGCTCTTGCATGTACATGTCCCACCTTGCCTCAGCGCTTAAATTCTCGTCGTCGATTTTTTCTTGTTTTGCTACGCCCGGAGCAACCATGGTGGCGTAAGCTGATGTGTTTGAGTTATTCCAAGCCGCGCCGGCGGTGACACCAGCTGCTCCTGCCATCGACTCTTGATACTTGGCGGAGGCGGCATCCCTAGCCCCGGTCTGACCAAAGTTGGCTATGTCTCTCTGTTGGCCGAACTGCTGCGCCTGTGCTGCCAAGTCTTGATTTCCAAGGTTCAGGGCATGGGTAAGGCTAAACTGCTTATTCATCATGTCTCGCTGCATTTTAGACTGAAAGTTTGAAGATGAAATCTGCGCGTCCGTACGTCTATTGGCTGCGTCATTGTTCATAGCGGTTTGGGTTATGCCGCTAGTAAACTGATTAAGCATAGCAAGCGGGGCGTACTGACCCTGCATAATGTTTCCGAGGGTGTCAGAGCTATCCCCCCTATAGTTGGAGCCAAGTTGTTGCATAT
>Ga0114969_10000211_pt1 | contig 48873 bp, 53 predicted proteins | sample M_130807_MF_Meta_FD_87316 | JGI IMG/M metagenome (GOLD analysis project Ga0114969, IMG submission 87316) | Freshwater microbial communities from Lake Montjoie, Canada to study carbon cycling - M_130807_MF_MetaG | ecosystem: Environmental > Aquatic > Freshwater > Lake | place: Lake Montjoie... | reverse complement strand
TTCACTGACCCCATCTTTTTTTTCTTTCTTTATCTTACTGCTAAGTTTAGCCAGTTCACTTTCCATTTCTTGGTAAATGGAATTGATTTTTTTCTGAGCATCTTCTTCCATGTCATAACATTCAGCAATAATCTGACTCTCAGGAAAGTTAGGAATGGTATCTCTAGTAAGACGAAATCCTCTATCCACAAAAATATCCTTGTGTAGTTTCTTTAACACATCTGGATTTCCGTTGAACTGCATTCCAAATCTACCTTTGCTTACACCATGAGCATACAACCAATTGTAATACTGTTTGTTGTTTTCAAACAACTTAAGCGCCATACCTACAGTACGAAGTTCCAATGGATTTGTAGCATTAGTAGCACTACAAAACAACATCTTGTATCCTTCTTCCAGAGCATTTAGACACACTTCACTGTTTTGAGTCTTGGATCCTTTCAACTTTTGACTTTCATCCCACACAATCAATGTAGACTTGGGAATTTTCCATCGAAACTCTTCAATGTGTGTCTTTCGATTCTTAACATATGACGCGATCATTGAATCAGATCTGCCTATTCTCAATCGTTCATAGTTGATGATGCCAATCAACTTGCCTTTCATCTTGAAATGATTGGCTACAACACGTCTCCAGCTCTCCATAACCGCTTTTGGACACACAATCAATATGTCCATGTCCAATTCACGGGCAACTCCGCATGCGACGTAGGTTTTACCAACGCCCACATCGCTTCCATCAATTGCACATCCCCATTTCTTGATTACAGAACATAGTTTCGAAACGCTTGTCACCTGCCATGGACGCAATCCGTTTTCGTTCTTTACTTTGTATTCACGAAGTTCAATTTCCTTTTCGATTTGTTTCGGAGTTGGTGTCTGTACACCAAATTCTTTGAACTCTTTTACGGAAGGTTTGGTCTCCGTCAAATACCAGTCTAGATCTTTTTTGTACACGCCATAACCACGGTCTTTCAATTTGAATCCGTTGGTCTTCCAATAGACAAAAAAGGGATTGCGATATTCAGTGGGTATTAACCACTCTCGTCTCCACATAACTTTATCGCCAATCTTATGTTCAAAGGCATCTTTCCACTGAATATTGAGGTTGACCATTGTCAGTGACCCATCTCGTTGATGTATTTGGCGTGATGTGCTGCCTCATGAATATTACATCTGACACACGATCCATTATTCTTGATCACTCCAATTTCAACGTATTCTGCCATCGACTCCGTAAATGTGCGGCCAATAGAATCATCTGCTCCATATCCCAAATCAATGAGATTTTGCATATACTGTGTTCTATTCAGTTTGAACTTATATTGAACCACACGTTCAAGCGTGGTTACTAGATCCGGCACAGAATTAAATACCGCCGGTTTATTGCTTACTTGTTTATCAATAATGTAATATTTCATATCAGAGAATAACTAATGAGTCTGGTAAAATGAACGTTAATATATTTTGCGTACGTTCCATTCATATCACCTTATCATCAGGAGTTTAATGTAACAACTTTATTTACTTCCAGCGAAGATCTTTCTTGAGTTCATCAATAACGTTTTTATCTACATCATTCATGTTCTTAGACAACATATCAAGAAGTTCGTCCAAAGTGTATGACTTGTTGCTGACTTCTGTTTTTGATTTGAGATCTTGAATCGAATCAACAATTTTAGACAGTGTATTTTTGTACAGGTCCAAGTGTGATTGATCCACAATTTTTGCAACACCCAAAGAGTTTGGCATTATAGATTTGACTGCGTGAATCACCGCGCCTCCAATCATATCAAATACCATGAACGCTGCTTTGGCAATAGGATTAGTATTAGACAAAATACGAAGAATCAAAAATATCAATCCAAATACCAAAATGAAAATTAGACACGTAGTGACAAATCGTTTGACTCCGTAAAAGATTGCACCCAACCCAAAAAACCCGTTGACCTTATCGACAGTTTCTTTATACTCATCTGATTTCTTTGCAACATCTTCAGCTGTTTTTTGAAGTTCTTTGTTTTTGTCTTGAAGGTCTTGTTTGAGTTGATCTCGTTCTTCTTGAATTTGATTTATCTCTTTGTCTTTATCAGATAACATCCTGCGACCACGTATTTGTTCTTCTTTAACGGCAGATGTTAAACTATCTACTATCTGTTTCATCTTGTTAATTTCATCAATGTTAGGAACGCCTACAAGACTTACAGTTCTATCGTTTAGTTCTTTTGCAACAACCACCGCCGGTTGTGCATTTGTAACTTTTGAAAGAGCATAATCCACACCAGATGCAGTGGATTGAACTTCTTTTACTTTGTCTTTGTTGTTTTCGTTCAAAGCGTCTTTGGCTTTTTGAACTTCTTGTTTTACAACCTCTACTTTGCTTGTACTTTCATTCTTTTTCTGCCACCAAGTAGTACATCCAGACATTAGTAGTAAAAACGATAGTGATAACACCGTAACTGTTTTTTGTATTTTCATAAATTTCTTTCAGTTTGACTTTTTGTAACCGCAAAATATTGAACTATACGATTGATAACATTGTCCGCAATATCTTCATACCAATCGTTGGGCTTATACTCAGTGGTACTAATACCAGTATGCGTCGATTTTAAATTTCTCTTTTCAAATTCTCCTTTTAGAAATTGAATCAAATCTTGTTTCAATGCATTTGTATTTTGAACCGCAAACACTTCTCTGAGAGATTCTTTGTAACTAACACGTACTGGCTTTCTTCCACTCGCCCCTCCGCCTTTTTTTCCATGTCCAGATTTTCTTTGGGCTGCCAGTTTTCTACGAACCCAATTTCCTATTGCTTTCTTACCACCCTTGGATCTCAATCGAGCTGCGTATTTGTTTCCCAAACAAGCAGCATATGGTTGACCTTCTTTACGTGATCCACACGCACCAACAGACTTTCCGGACGTATTAAAAGCCTTCCAATTTCCTTTTGGATTGGTTTTGCTGAACCATTGGGACAAATCTTCGTCCAACTGTTCTGTCTTCTTTAGTAGTTCGTCTTCCATATTAACCTTTGATCAACTGTCGTGTCTGTTGAACTGATACTTCGTTGTGCATGGGTACTCCCATTTTACTTTTCAACATCATAAGTGCTGCTTTTGGATTCATTCTTCCAAAATTGAATCCGAATATACCATTCTTCTGACAGAAATCAGAAAGAGCATCAATATCTTCTTGTGGAAATTCTTGAGTGGGAGGAAGTTGTGTATCTTCTCCGTTCTTTTTCCTACGAACCAACATTTGATAAATAGGATCATTTTGAGAAGCAGCAATTTCGGTGCCGTGACTCATAAAATTCTGAAATGCTGGCATGTTTTGTGTAGAAAAATCCATAATCAATCCTCAGTTGGTGGTTCCGTTGGTGGTTCATACAAAACAGTATTTGTCATATCCACGATTACTTTATACTCCTTATTTATTGCGTACTTGATTACAGCAGATGCTTGAGATTTACTAAGATACTTTCTCCACTCATCTGTGTGGTCTGCAAAATCTAATGCCACGCTACGACCTGTGGTCATTACAACACATCGAACATATCCATAACCAACCATCGTAGTATACACAGATGTTTGTCCGGAATAATTTTGATATACCCATTTAACATCTTTGCCTTTGGCATTTGCGTATACGGCATCAGCTTCCGCCAATACATTTACTACTGCCCAAGTTGCATGGTCGCTCAACGGAAACTTTTCTTTGTCAATATCAATCATTTTTCCAGATGGACTGATCCAGTAATTTTTAGATCCCGCATAAAATCCTTCTTGAATTTTATCCATTGTCATGCTAGTGACTTTGGTGATTAGATTTTTTACACATTGAATATCTTGATTTTTCATACACCCTTCTAATTGGTCACATTGATCTTGTGATGCTTTAGCGTAAAACATCATAAATTCATGCATTCCAACTCCACCTTCATAATCCAGTTCGTTTAGAGTCTCAGACAAAAATCTCCCAAGAAAAGCAGCATTACGACCTTTTAACTCTTTTCCTCCAGCAAATCTCTTGTATTGAGATTTAATTCCTGACTCATCATTTTTCAACGCAGCAAGTGTAAACTTTGGAAACTTTTTGAGAGTGCCCATATTGAAAACGAAATCAACAAACATTTCCAATTGTTTCTTGTTTAACTGACGACTTCCAATTTCTTTATAGACTTGTTCTTTTGCTTTCTCCAAGTCCTTTTTCAATAGATCGTCTGCTTGTGAATCTGTTATACCTTTACTAAAATCTTCTCCTGTTTGAATTTTGTGTCCATATCCAATGGTATCACTACCTCCTTCAAAACTTTTGTGAGAAAACCACAATTTCTTTTGTTTATCATAACCAGTCTTACCAGCATTTTCAGCCGACTTGATATAATCAATAAATGATTGATCCAATTCTGTTTTTGAACTATTTGATTTGGCAACGGCAGCGGGGTTTACTGGTTCACCTGCAACTGCTTTGGATCCAGGAAAAAACGTGCCTGCAGCAAGTGCAGCGGCTAGAGCAATGTCTTTGAATCCCTCTTCTAATTCACTGCCGTCAGGGCCAAATTGATTTAAATAATGATATACATCATCCAAATATTCTCCTGCTATGTTAAGTTTATATTTTACCCAATCTTCCAATTGAGTTTCTGGTTTCAACATTGATTGAAGTTCTTGAGCATCACTGTTGAGTTGTTTCAAAGTACCCATAGCCATGCTACTATTGACTTCTTCAATCAAATCCTTCATTACCTCTTTGTACAATTCCTTTACAGGCTTGCTCTTGGTGTCATGACCCGACTGTCTCAATTTACGTGCTCTACAATGTGCTTTTTGACTAAATCCTTTTGGGTTGTCACAACTGATACTCTTCTTATAATGCATCGACCACTTTTCATTGATCGATTTGTCATCGGATCCCAATTGCCTCTCACTTTGATAGAACTTCAAGTAATCTTTCACGGCTGAAACATAATCACCCGCATAATTCAACTTTGCCTTTACCCAATCTTCGAGGTTGTCGTTGACCGAAAACATTGATTGAAGTTCTTGACTGTATTTGACGATCTTGGTAAGGTCACTCAAAGCCATTTCTGCATTTTCTTTCATAGAAGTTGTTATAAGAGGATGAACATGTTTAGTATCATGATTGATTGGATGATCTGTATCGCCAAATCCCGTTGATTGACTGTCCGACCATTGTTTTTTTGTAACTTGAGTCATACTTTAGATAAATATTGTTTAACGGATGCAATCACCTGTTCGTCAGAAACGATTTCAAGTTGATCGCCGTATGTTTGTGTCAAAAAGTCTTTAATACGTCCTATAACGGGGCCTGGCTTCAAATTGAACGTCTTTATGATCCAATCTCCCGTGTACTTTACGTTATTGATGATGGGGGCGTTGATTTTCTTTTTTTCAAGTTCCACTTCCTCGTATTTCTGTGGATTCAATTGTTTGAAAAAGTGATCCTCATCTTCAATAGTACGATGTTGATTGCTCTTGATTAGTTCATCACGAATATATTGAGCACTTTTACGTGCGCTTCTCATTTTCTTCAAATCGCCGTGATTCAGATCGGTCGTAAACTGACGAACGTCAAACAACGGTGATGTTTTGATAAATTCAATGATGTCATCTTCGCTGCGAATATTAGAGAAATTGGTATCCACATTACGAAAGCCCAATATCTTCAATCCGTCACGTAGGTTTTTGGTAATCAAAATGTCATGGTTTTGATTCTTGTTGTCGGTGAAGATCTTGAAAAATCCCTCAGTCCCATATTTGAAATGGAGTTTGCGTGACATGACACCCACCATTCCTGAAAAATCATTGTACGCCAAATAGTTTTCTTTGGTTTCAAAATCAGCTTCATCAGCCGCACTGATAAAATCAACGTGAACATGTTTGTCCAACTTATCTGGAATATATAAAATGGAAAAGATGTTTCCGTTTGAATCGATACGGAGAACGTTGTTTTCGTCTTTTACAATGTTGTTTTGTAGAGTTGACAACACCGTATCTTTGGTTTTTTGTCCTTGTTTTGACAACACGATAATGTCCACATCTCCATGATCAGCACGTGATGCAAGTTTAATTGACAAATTAAATCGGGTAAACTTCTTTACCAACTTATGTTTGATCTCATCAAAAACACTATACATTTCATCTGTGGTAACTCTGTCGGCATCAGGACCAAACAACTTACCACCTTCTTTGAGTATTGATTTTGCTATGTCAGCTAGTTTGATCATTTTTTCTTATGTTTTTTCTTATGTTTTTTCTTGGTTTTTCTCCAACCACCACCATGTTTCTTATACCATTGAACCGCCCAACCATTTGCATATGCACTCGGATACACTTTGAATTTACTACGTGCTGCTGATTTAGCACGTGACCACAGTGGTTTATTGGTAGGAACGTTTTTTTCAGACAGCAACGATTCTTTAAAAAGTTGAGTAAGAGATTGTTTCTCTTCGTCTGGAATCTCAATATCAACGGTTGTATCTTTGTTGACAATAGGAGGATCATCGCGTCTACCATCAATCGACCCATTGGGTGTTTTGTCAAACTTCACTATGTTATTGCCTGCGGTGGCAGTTGCAACTGTACCCAATCGTGGTTTGTCGTTAATAGGATGACTTGGATCTCCGAGGCCAGACGGATTGCCACATGCATCGAGTTCTTTTGCAAGTCCTGCCTTTTTCAATTGTGAATAATAGTTTGGAACCTCAGTTAGATGGTCCAAAGCGATTTCGGTTGCAACATCAGGATCGGTTGTGTGTTCCATTTCAACGGTAACACCCATAGCCAATTCAGTTGGATCAACTTGAGATGGCGCAGTTGCATCACCCACACCACCTGTCAATTTGACAGGTTCACCCGAAGCTACTTCATGTATGAAAAAGTCAGTATACTTCATATTGTGTTAGGATTGTTCTCGTTTTTGTACTTTGAGGCTTCTTTTTCAGCTTGTTTCATTTTATCATATCCATTTGAAGGATATGCATAATCAATTTGCCATCTACGACCTTTCATAGCTGGATGACCAATCAATGGATCTTGCATTGTTTTTTGGGATCCAACAATATACCAATCGCCTTTTAAGTTAGAATCCATAATGACGTTTCTTTCTCTTTTCTTCCCACTTTTCTTCCATCAACTTTTTAATTGCTTCAAAGTTACCGTATTTTTGTTGTGTTCGCTCTTTGTTTTTGGATTGATCTTGAAGATCTTTCAAAATTTGATTGATTGCCTGATTTTGGTCTGAATTTTCGTTCATTGGTTGTTCTTTTTGTTTATCATTAACAACAGCATCAATACCATCGATAATAAAATTAGCTACCTTCTTGATAATAGTCATGTTCTTGATGACCGCATCTTTATCAGCGTGCCATAAAGCAAGATATGTTGCTTGATGTGTCACTGGAAGATCATAGTTCTTCAATACTGTATATGAAATTGATTCAGCTTGAAGTTCTGCTTGAGGTCTTGTCAACTTAAGAGTATATTCATCACCAAAAAATACAGAACTACCTTTAAAGTGTAATAGTGAGTGAGCAATTTCATGTATTAATGTAGCAAGTTTATTGACACCTGCAATATTGCTTGTCAAATTGATGTGGTCTCCCATTGCCCATCCCATTTCTCCGCCCTTTGCATCGGAGTGGGTAATCTTGATACCTTTGTCTTTACAAAATTCCAATGCACATTCAAGTATTTTATCCGCAACTTCACTTGGAGTATTTGGATCGTGCCATTCTGGCTTCTGTGCGTTAATACCTTTTTCTTCTGCGTCTGTGTCACTAATATCAAAAACCGGAACGGCTCTGAAATACATTGAATTTCTCTTTGTAATTTCAGTGTCAAGTCCTTGATCTCCAGACTTAACATCATCTTCCTTCTTAGTGATGGGAGCGTAAATATAAATTGCAGTTGCGCCTTTTTTTACTGTTACTCCCATCTTTTTCCACGCATTGAATCCAGCAACATGAGTTGAATTTGGTTTTTGAATGAAAATCAACAATGAGTTGTTTAAACTATACTTTCTAAATCTTTTACTAAATCTTAAATATTCTGCAACCTGACCACTAGTAGATGCACCGTGTACAGCATCAGCAAGTTGTTTAATAAACCCGTCAATCTTAATTGCAAGTTGTTGATTTTTACTGATATTAGCATCGCCTATCACAAAATCAGGAAGATCTTCTATCTTTTGAATCAAATCTTCTAATTTGGAATCACCCGATGGTTCGATCCATGTATTCTTTTTTACATCCCACTTGTATCCCGAATTGATGTATCGAATAACCGATGTTGCTACGTCAAATTTATTAGCATCAATAGTCCACGCAGTAATGGTTGAATCCCATCTAAAACCATTTCCTTTTAACGCATCTTTATTACGATACGTTTCATTTCCTGCTTCTCTCGTATTTTCCAATGTAGATATTACTACAATTTTATTGTTCGCCCGGTCAGCCCGAAGATTCAACTTCTCATTTAGATCTTCTTCTTCAAGCAAAAGTGGTTCATAAGACTCATTCATCATGTCAGGAGTCATACCCAACATTCCAAGATCACGATAATGACGTGGGTTTACTTTCAAGTTTTTGACTACAGTTTCCTTTGCAGACATCTTGTTCTTGTAAATCTGTTTTTTCATTTCATACTCCATACCTTGAATAATATCGTCTGGAGATACTTTTTGTTTAACTGCGTCAACATCTTTCTTGTATTGTTCTGGGTCAATCTTGGATTTAACGTCTTGATCCACAGGTGAAACGATGTTTACCTTGGAACTGTCGGCAGGAAACGAACCGGGATTCTGTGTAACATCTGGAGACGCATATGTGCCGGTATGTCCTGACATGGATGCCATTCCTCCAACAGATACCTGACTCATGTTATTTTCTTTGAAGAAGTCTTTATAGGTCATAGCCTATAAATATCCCATATATACCGAAATAGATGATTTTTTTCATACCCGCACGTTAAATATCGGCAAAACCCCAAATACTTTTATTTTACGAGATATACACCGTATTTATTTAATATGAATATTATATTATCTATTTGTGAAAATACAAATTCTAAGTTTTCGAAAGAAAAAGTATGTGAAAATTTGTTTTCCTCGTTTAAAAGTCACAACATATACGTTCTCGGTGACGGTTTAAGTGACGGTTTAACACGGTTTATACAGTCGTTCAACCCAAAATACTTAGAAAACAAAGTTAGAGGAAGACAACAATGGATGATAGACAAAATCAATTTTTGCATAGACAATTTCTCCGACGATGAAGAATTATATCTGGTGGAAGACGACTATTTTCATTTGGAAAAATCGGATATACTGATTCATGAGGGTTTACAACATTCTGAATATGTTACTTTGTACGATCATCCAGACAAATATAATCAACATCCTCATAAAAACCCAGAAATCACGTCTCTTGGCGAAGTAACTACGTTATTCATGACGGATAATAGCCATTGGAAGTATACCAATTCTACAACCGGCACATTTGCATGTTCAAGACGGACATTGCGTGAAGATCGTGATGTGTGGTTTAAAAACATACATTTAACACCCAATGGTTGTTGGGATTATTGTACGTTTATAGAACTCAGATCAAAAAGTCGAAAAGTTGCAACGTCTATACCAGGCAAAAGCACACATCTTCATTCTCCAATTTTTTATTCTCCATTTTTCCCCATCAGTTTATGACAATTACAACAATCATAAACTATTGCACTTCAGAATATCGGATTTATCATGATGTCAGTGATTTAAAGTTTGGATCGGTTGGCCAATTGATAGAGATTTGTTCGGCGAGAGCTGGTAAACATACATAATACTTTAATTTCCGATCCCACAATGTTCGTTTTTGTATCTGAATATCAATATGTGACCATGCTATACTGTTTGTTTCAATCAATACTTTTGTTGACTCCTTTTTAATCATATACGCATGTGTACACATAGGAGGATGTGATGTTGTATAAATATTATCAGCCTGCTTATATCTACATGATTCGTCCACAAGACAACAATGTCCTACAAACACATACTGCCAATCGTCAGGCAATCGTGATTTGTAATCAAGTAACTTCTCTTTAAAGTTGTCACATAGAACCACATCATCTTCAAATATAAGATACTCGTCATCTGGCAAATAACTAATAGTTTTCCATAACATATAATGTGATAGAATACAACCCACGTGTCCTTGTGTAATGTAATATTGAGGTCCATCGCCCAATTTCCATTCGGGTTGATCATCCATATAAGGAATTACTGTATTAAGTCCAAATTGTTTTCCGTGAATTCCTTCAAAAAAAGTCACGTCCAAACCATGTTGTTTGAAATGATCTTCAGCGTATTGTCTACGAACATGGGTCTCTTTTAATGTGAGACAAAACATTTTTGGTAATTTAGTCATGTTTTTTATATTCTTTCAACATTTATTTTTTGGTTTAAGTGTCGCATTGCACTGTTTATTTCTAGTATTGGCGACCCGGTAGCTTTTATTGCATCCATGCAATTCAAATGTTGTACACTGAGTTCGTATTGTTTGATTTGAATTTGGTTGTGGTACAAGTTTAGACTCATTGACACATCCGCTGATCCAGTTTGGTAATTTTTGAATGGAACAAGTTTACGTATGATATTTGAATGTACCAAAAACCCACCTCCTCCGGATAAATATTCAAAGTTATTAGGAACATGCGGATCTGTGAATATTGGGTTTTCAATTGATATCGTTTTGTTTATGATAAGTCCATACACAAATCTTTCATCTAGTGAAGGCATGGATTTTTCAAAAGTTAATAAATCAACAAACGTGTCACAATCACAAAAAAAGATCCAATTGTAAGTATCTAACAGATATTTCCCACAATTGGACCTAAGTGTAATCAACATATTTGTGATGTTGATTTGTTTTTCTTCAGCGCTTGTATAGTCTTTTTTTTCTGATGTTTTTATGATGTTGCGATGTACATCTTCGTGGTCCGATGCAAAGATACAATCTACAAACTCACCAATAGTGTCTCTGTATGTATTGATTCGCGTGTCATATTTTTCACACGTCAACACCACAAACAATACTTGTCTTTTTAGATTTTCAAATTTCATAGTTTTATAATGCCCGTTTTCTCATCATTCAAACCAAAACTGACAACAAACCTATTCTGATCATCAATGATAGATCCACATGGAAATATGACGAGTGGGTTATGATTTGGAAAAATCATTTGATCTGATTCATTTCCCCACAATATAGGTTCATTTGATATGTTTACAATTCGATACGGCGCAATAGGTTCAAACGAGTATTTACCCATTACATAACGTCTACGAGCACGTTTCCACGGAACACTACTATGGAAAAAAGAATGATAAAGGCCATCCTTCAGTATAGGATTTGTTCCGCCTCTACACTCTCCGCAAATCCATTTAGACTTTACATCAAAATGGGTTTTGTATTCACAAATTACATCTCCATCCCAATCAAGATGCAAAACCGTGTGTGGAGATATTTTGTATATACACATTAGTTTATCGTCTTGTACAAAGAATGTCCAATTTTTTTCTACACCGATGTTTTCTAATATCGATTTTCCGTTTTTTCCATATCGTATTGAAATAATATCAACATGTTTGAAGTTTTCATCAAAAACTAATATCTTCTGATGAATCAAGGATCTATCTCCATAAATATGATTTGCACAACTTACATACACCCGATTATTATGAACAAATGCTCGAGGATCTTCATATTGTTCATCTTCATAAGTTGAGTTTATGATTAAATCAATTTCTTTCATAGTCTCAAATTCATAAAGACGCAATTTATTCACTGAAACATTACGTAACAATTTTACAAAGTTGCGAGTGAGTATGTAAGTCTTTTGATTGAATTGGAATATACATGAATTGAACTGAAAATTACGATCTGTATAATTGAACGGAACTATCTCAACGTCAGGTTTCTGTTTTGAAACCTCGATCTCCATGAAATGAACTTTTCTAGACTCCCAGTCATCGGTTTCTTTAATTTTTATTGATTCGATATCTTTTACATCTACAAACTCAACGTTATCTATATCAAGTGTGGACGGAAACAAGTTTTTAACACGGACGGCTAGATCACGAGTATCACCGTTTATGTTTGGAACGTGAAATTGAGTATAAAAAGAAATTGTTGGCTTATCCACAACAGGAATACTCAACACGTATTCTTTTCCTGCCTCTACAAATAGTTCCGTCTTTATGTTTTTTGTTTCGTTCTCAACGAAGACAACAAAAGGACTGTTAAACAAACTTATGAAATGAATACATACATTCTTTACCACTACTTGTGGTTTTACTTTGAATACTCCTTCTGTCCATCTGAACTTTGTTCCGTTCTGATCTTGTTCCAGTTCGAAAAAACCAAATAAATCAAAGATGTGTTCGTTAAACAGAGTGTATCTTTCCGTTTTTTCAATTTGATTCATAAAAAATATTACTTCGTTGGTCTTTGAATATAGCTTTCAGTCTTGTTGTTCCACTTCGGTTTATATACGAATTAGCATAATGTACCAATGGAGAGGTCTCATATCCCGATGTATTGTATCGATGTTCCACCAAACACACAGTTTCGGCTTTGAACTTTTTGTCCATTATGTACAAATCCGATACATGAGGCGTAAAAACTCCATCTGATTCAAATCCATCCGTTTCGTCGGGAACATAACTTGTGATTGTTTCTACAACATTTTTGTAGAAATGTTCGTTTCCATAAATGGTAGATCCACCCATGCTACCTGTTGCTGATACCGTTTGTTCTCCAAAACTTATAGGTTTGAACGAGTAATTAATTACATCATAATCGGTACACCATCCTCTTTTATTCTCCATTGCAAGCCATCGGAGGTAACATATCATTTCATATTGTTTTTGGTTGATGGTTGGAAATGTATTACAAATGTCATAAAACTGTTGATATCTTGGATTTTTCTTAGAATCTTCCAAACTCAACACGATTGGATTCCATCCATTATATGTCCAACTCTTTTTCCAAAGCTCCAGAAGCAATTTATTCTCATGGTTGACAGGAGTCAAGTTTTCATAAAATGTATAGATGTTCATATTTAGTCTGAATACTTGTATTGATGAATTGCCACCTTCATTTTGGATTTCAACATATAGTTTCTTTGATCTTGACTATAGAAGTTGTCACTGCATCCTGAATATGAAGATGGTAACCACCCAACGTGTTTGAATGCATTTTCTTTTAAATCTTTCATGATTCTAACACCAAGACAATAATCCCACGGTCCTGTTTGGTTTACATGATTTGATTTGTCAGTAATCAAACCGTTCACTTCGGATGAAAAATACCCAATTGTTTTATCAGTGTTATAGAATGTCAATGCTCCATTAGTATAGATTGCAAAATCCGATATATCTTCGACTAACATATCTACTTTGCACTGTTTTGCGTAGTTGTATCGATAATCTGTAGTTCCCATCATCATGTTTCCAGAACATAGTGATGGACATTTCATTACAGGTGTGCCTGTTACAATCGGATCATATGGCCATGATAGATGTTCTTGCCACAGTGTATCATACCAATAATCACTTCCTACTTTACAGTCCCACTCATATCCAAAAAAGTAGTTCCATCCCAAATCTCTTGCAATTTTGAGTCCATCTACAAATGACCAGAACGAATACTTGTTTGATCTCTCATGAATTCCGGCGTTCATATATGGAATTTTATCGATCTTTACAAACTTGACGTTATATTTTGATGGAATATCAAGTTCAGTGTCGGAGTATACTACTACAGGCACATTGTATTGTGACATGTGGTAGTCTCTAAAATTATCTAAACACATCAAATGTTTTTTACTCAGATCAGGCAAATACAAAATCATTCCGTTAGTAATAGTCTTCTTGATGTAGAAGTCTTTTACCTTGGAGTATATCTGTTTGAATGACTTTTCTGAATTCAAATCAACAATAGTTGCACTTTCTATATGCGCTACACATTTGGAACATACGGTCGGTGTTATAAAACATATATCGCTTTTGTTTTCGGTAAAATACAACCATATGAATATATCGTTTCCTACCACGAACGTAGGTCGTTTGTAGAATTCAGTATTGTTTCCAAATTCAGTTTCCCATTTTGATAAACAGTCAATCAATTTCTTAGTAGGAAATACACCGTGAATAGGGGAAATAGTCAGAGGATATTTCTGAATGAGATCGCGAACCACCTTTGTAGAATATGTTCCTCTGCGCACACACAAATCTATGGTTTTATTTTCTTCAATTTGGTCGGACGGTGTTATTTCTACTACACCATTCCATATTCCAAATGAGTGTGTTTCATTCAAGTATGAAAGTTCATCGGTGATGTTTTTGGTTAGAATATCATCGTCGTGTAGTATGATAGACCACTTGGTGTTAATAACACGTAATCCCTCAATCCAACATAGATTATTAGATTTGTCTTCGTTGATAATGACCACAGACTTTTTCTGTTCATCATTTAGACTGACTGCCCAATCAATGTATTCTTGATTGTTTCCTGATACTACAAGTACCACGTTTTTTATACCAGATTCCAACACCGACGAGTATGCTCGCTTTCCGAAGTTTACTCTGTCACCGTGACATGTGATCAACACCGTTACATTATTAACCGTGGCTTCAAATGGCGTTGTGTTATGCATTTGAAAGTAGGCATCCGTTTTGTCCACCAAGATTTTAGGGCTTATGATGTCAAGCGGCACATCTTTAATATCCCTCAATTGGTGAACATACGAATTTTCATTACGACCAAATACAAACTCGTTGATGTACAATGACAATTTTCTCTTGTCTTCGCTTAGATTTACTTCGGATGGACAAAAGCAATCACTTACAATCTTTATTTCTTCGACGTTATCAAGAGAAATGGTAACATTAACCAATTGTCCTATGCTGTATTGTTGTTCGTGGACAGATTCATATTCATGTTTGTTCTTTCGTTTTACCAAAAATACAATCACTTTATCTGTGTATTGATTTGTGGTCGTAATATTGAGTGTTTCCCATCCATCTTTGTTGACAACAAAAATTTCAGACGCAATGCTAGTCCACCTGTAGACCAATCCGTTTTCATTTTTTTCTTTTGCGTACCAACCTCTACCCAAATATACAATGTTGTTCATGCTTGCGACTTCTTTTTTCTCCACACGACTTTTGTACGTAGTTTTTATGGCTGTGATAGCACTATCTTTATCTGGATGTGACCAAAACTGATTGTCAAGATCCATACCGAAGTTCAAATCGTCTTCAGCAGGATGCAGTTTATACTCCACAAAATGAATGCCTTCAAATTGATTCAGATACTCTTTTTGTGCACCATATCCTGTAATGATTACTTGTTTTTTATAGTTTGCAGCAGCTAATGCGCCCAATCCTATTCCTTCAGATTTCGTCATTGAAAGATATACATCGCCAGCAGAGTGTATGTTGTACAATTCTGTATTTGATAACTGTTTGGTTATCAAATATATCGGTGGACAGTTTGGATATTTGGCTACAATAGATTTGATTCTATCATGACAGATGTTAATGTCGAATTCGTTATGATGAAGGTAATTCGTTTTTAGTATCAGTGCAACGTTTTCGTTCGACTGAAATGATTCACAAAAATATTCTATCGTTTCTGTCACTCCTTTTCGCTGCGTCCATTGCCCGATGCTATAGTAATTTAACGATGACTGTAAACAATTAGTTTTACCATATAACACCGAATTACTTTCTACAAACTTTATAGACTCCAATCTATCCGTCAGTTTTTCTGGCAATCTAGGGTTATATTTTTTCAATTCAATGTTTCTTGTCACCCCACATTCAAGAAATGTTGTCTTATTCCATTCCGAACAAACAATAAGTCCAGTACAATACTGGTTTATTTGACGAATATAATCGGGATGCACATATTCAGACTCCCATAGTGGAAATCCATATACGGCTTTGTTTTTTACTCTTTCAGATAAAAAATCTCGATAGAGTGTTTCAAATATAAAAGGAGGGGTATTGATGATATAACACGTCGATTCAGCCTCGTCAAATTGATCTGTATAGATTTCATCATAAAACCCTTTGTCATGTTCGACGTTTTCATTTCCGTATGGCAGATAGTTTACCAAATATCCTTCTTTTCTAAGAGACAAAACCGTGTCTTTTGCTAGAATAGAATATCCGCACGTTCCGGCAATACCGACAAACACAATCTTGTCGTGTTTGTATATTAGACGATCATTTACAACTGCCGGTGAGTATATTTTTCTAACGATTGTTGGAAGGATATCGAAATTATTAGTCATCATACGATATAATCATAACATCAGTCTTGTTTTACAGCCTTAACTTCATATTGAATTTCTGGATATTTTCCCATAAAAATACGAAACTGTGGCATTTCTAGTGTAGGATAGTAGTGTACGTCAACAATAATCTTGTTGGATTGTTCGTTTTCATAATTGGCATACTTGAACCATTCTTTTTTTGCCCAAGTATCCCACAGTTGTTTTAGTATCGCTCTTTTATTCATATTGTGTTTTTACCTCAATTAGTTTTCCATCAAAAAATTTCTCTTGCAGTTTCTTCTTACAAAAGAACCGATCCATGTTTGTATTATCAATGTCTTTCCCAATAGACACTTCATCACTAGCACGAATTGTGTCCACCAAATAGAATGTCTTCTCATTTGCATAACGCAAATGTTTATACTCGTCTGATTGGATAATGTCAATCATTCTAGCAGACCCAATACTCTTTGCCAAATCGACATAGAGCTTTTTGTATGCATCTTTGCTTATATCAACCTTAAACGGATCTTTACAGTTACGAATTTTCACATCGTAAATACTCAGAATATCAAACGCATAAGCTTCATCAACGTGTATTTCAACCATAACACATATACATAATCACCCAAGAACTTTTACATTTATTTTAATCCCCATACTTTTTGCAAAACTAAGAACTTCATCGTCTTCAGTGTATGGATAGTAATTAGCGTAAATCACATACTCTTTTTTGTAAAACCCATTTTCAATACGATTGAACCACTTGCGTTTTTCATATTGTTTTTTGATTTTATCTATAGTCTTCATTTACGTAGATCCGTCAACAGTTTACTGATACATGCCATGAACGATACTTCTTTCAAAGCACCAACCACCAATGCACTCTGATACATATACTCAGCAATAATAACCGTAGCAATCACTTGTTTTCCGGGAGCATATTCATCCACCTTGTTATACAACAACTCAAAATACTCATCAAACTGATTGATGTCAGCGTCAGCAATAAATTGTCGGATCTCGTTGAACGCCGAAGGTTTTCCAATTCCATTCTTGAGTTGAAAAATCAACTTTTCATGAATATCAGTTTTTGCAGCATTTTCTTTAGCAATCTTGATCTTTCCATTCACAACGCTCTGTTGAGAAAAATTGATCACCTTACGAATGTCAGGATAATACGTGTTAACAATATATCCAATGTCATCGGGTGTGTAACTCACCTTCTCAGTATCAAGAATCTTGGTCAAATGAACCGCAACCTCTTTCTTTGAAATAGGATTGATTTGATAAACCTGACATCGTGAAATCAATGCCGGAATGATCTTCTCATAGTAATTGCAAGTAATAATGAACCTAGTAAACGCTGAAAACGTCTCCATAAGGTTACGAAGACACGCCTGAGAAGCAGAAGACAGATAGTCTCCCTCGTCAAGAATCACAACCTTAAGCGGTTTAAATCCAGCAGACGACGCAAACGTCTTTAGACGATTTCTAATATTGTCAACGCCCGTTTCATCTGATGCGTTGATGTAAATAACATCACAGTTGATGTTCTTGGTGATTAACTTTGCCAAAGTAGTTTTTCCTGTTCCAGCACCACCATACAACAACAAATGTGGAATGTCGTTCTTTTCAAGAAACGTGTCTACTGTCTGTTTAAGTTGTTCGTTGCCAATATACTTATCCAACCCCGATGGACGATACTTCTCAACCCACAAACTATGAACAGGTTGTTCATCTCTCACTTCCTCTTCAAATAGATCGGTCATAGTATATTAGTCAGCAGACTGAATCTTGGTCATGTGATATGTAGCAGTGAAATCACCACAAACAAACTGAACTGAGGCCAGTCCAGACTCTGCGACATGAAGAACAGCGTTTTCACAGTCTCCATTAGCATCCAAAATTGACTTGAAATAGTTGGCATTGAAACTCAATTCGGTTTTGATTGAATCCTTGCCGTCTAGAGCAGGAACATCCAACGTGATACGATTGCTGTTGATAGAAGAGTAGCCCAACACCATTTGAATCTTCTTGGACTTCTTTCCCATCAAAAAGGTAAGCTTCTCTTCATCAGACAAAGCATCCTTTGCGCTCTTGAACTTGGATGTGAAATCCTTGGTCAATTCGATTTCAACCTCATATGGAGGAGTCTTCTTCAACGAAGAGGACTTGGGAATAACAGACAATTCAGCTGTCATAAACTGAATCTCAGTGTTTTTGTCGGACAATCCTAGAGATGTAATCTTTCCATCAACATCATTGACTTCAACTGTAATTTCCTCGGATAGAGCCTTCAACATCTTTTCCAACTTGTCTGTCTCATACACGCCGATTTCAATGTCCTTGTCAATGTCAACAAAATTGTTCCAAACAATATCAACAAGAAGAGTTTTGTCTTCTGTGATTGCTTTGACATTCAATGTCTTATCAGCGGAGGCTACGCCCCACTTGACTGCGTTAATGGTTCCCTTGAGGGAATACTTGGTAATGAATTTTTGTAGATTTGTCTTTGTCATAATCGTAACTTTTACTTTCTGTAGTATACAACGTAAGATACACGTTGTCTATTATTTATAGTGAGATTCCCATTCGTGAACGAAATCCGTACAAACGGCTTTACACTGATCCACGTCTCCTAACCATCCCATTTCAGGCATCACACATATGCTGCCGGGAAACAATTGCTTCTTTGGATACGTCCATAGATCTCCTTTGCTTGTGAGAACAAAATCTTCTGTAGTATGCCAGAAAACGTTTATAGCACTGTCCTGTAACAGGTTATAATAAGCTTGTGGATTCTTGGCATGAACCCAAAGTCGTGGATTCAGTAGAAACCTATCGTAGTTGATTATAGAATATTGAGGAAAATCGTGACCCAACCAATATAGATCTTCAACGAACCACACATCGATTTCAACGTCATATCCCGATTTTAGTGCATCATTGATATATGAAGGATGATTTTCTTTGGATGAATTAGGACCGTTTAAATTGCCTCTATGAGATATTAATTTCATGGATTATTCACAATCCAAAACCGTCTTGCATTGTCTATGTATACTTTTGAATTCAAATCGGGCCAATCATATGTGTGACCATCACCATTTAATTTACCATCAACAATTTTTTGAAATTTACATTGTTGTTCATTAAATATATTCTCAACAAATGATGTACTTGGTGTTCCACCATAATAGCTCAATGATTGATCAAATCCGTCTTCTCTTCTAAAGAATAGTTCATTTACATCACTATCAAATGTTACAGTTTCAAAAAACATTATTGTACAATTTTTTATACAATTAACCAAATGTGATTTATGGTGATTATGTAAATGATAGAATAATCCAAAATTTATTATTATATCAAATTTTGAAAATGCCCAATCGGGCGTATCAAGATCGTATGTTATTACAGATAGTTCAGGATAATTTTCCTTGATCTGTTTAGAGTTGTCAGCCCGACCTTCAACACTAAAAACCTTGGCTCCATATATTTCTCTAAAATAATTTCCAATATATCCATTGTAAGAACCAAGTTCTAGTATTTTTTTGTTTTCAAAAAATCCCGGCCCATAAGTATCGACCAAAAATTTAATACGATTGCTTTGCCAATTGGAATGATATTCAGTGTTTTTCATAATTTTTTAAAAAATGTTCCAAGTCTTCCGGAGTTCCAAGTCCCCACATCTTTTCAATGTTAAACGTACTAATCTTCTTGCCATCACCAATAGCTTCATTGAACACAGGTGCAACATAAAATTCATTGTTCACTCTAATGTTTTTTTCAATCATCTGTTCGGCATACTTTACGTAATCGCTTCCACGCCTCCAATAGTATATGCCTGCGGTTGCCACGTCACTTATAGGACGTTTTTCTGCTACTTCTGTCACATGCCCCATTTCATTCAATTTGACAAAACTCCATTTTGGGTGAGTTGCTTTGAATGTAAGTATGTTCGCGTCAATATTACTAGTAGAACAGCTATACATATACTCATCACTATTCCATTCTAAAAATTGATCACTGTTAGCTATAATCAACGGTTCGTTGTTGTCAACATATTGTTTTGCTAGAAGCGTTGTACATGCAGCTCCTTCTGTGATTCCATCGATCTGTATAATTTCACTATTCGGACAAAAATTAGATAGTGTGTCTTTGAGATTATACTTTTCAAAATGACTCTTCTGTACTATGAAGATGTATTTGGCTTCAATATTTAAATTGTCAACGACCCATTGAATCATTGGCTTTCCACGGACCTCAATCAGAGGTTTTGGAAACGTGTATCCTGCTTTTTCAAATCTACTACCTGCGCCTGCCATTGGTATTAAAACATTCATTTTTCCTCCTTGCCATTTGGGCTTTTTGTAATTCATATTGATGCTGTTTACATAGTTTATTATGTTTTCATAAACTACTTCTTTTGGATTATTTATTCCATATAGATATCCTCCACTTTCATTCGCGGAGTGTCTTCCTATCACACTATCTTCAATAATCATCGTTTCTTTCGGTGATACTCCTGCTTCGATCATCGATTTAAGATAGATTTCCGGATTTGGTTTTGGGTTTTTTACATCTTGATTTGATAAAAAGAAATCAACATACTCAAGAAATCCCAACCTTAACAAAGTTATTTTTACAGTATCTCTAATACTATTACTTGCAACCGAAACAATGTACTTGTCTTTTTTAAGTCTACTAAGAATTTCAGATATTCTGTAATCTGTTTTTAACTCTTTCAACAATTCAAAAGTGTAATGTTGTTTGTCTTCCCAAATTTTGTCGTAGTATTCAGATGATAAACCTTTTTCCTTGGTAAGCAATTTTAACTTTTTGCGGGTACTCATACCGTCATACTTGGAAAGATGTTCTTTTTCTGTTATAACATACTTTGGGTCTACAGATATCAACGCTCGATTTAATGCGTGAAAATGTAATTCTTTGGTTTCCACCAACACCCCGTCAAGATCAAATACTATTAGTTTAATCATAAATGTAGTCTACACTGAAATTCACAATCACCATGTATTTTTTACTGGATCGAACGTATCGAACATATATGCAAAATATTCCCAACCACCGTCTGGTCTAAAAAATTGAAGTGTAGAATTTGGTTTAACTGTTTTTATTCCAAGTCGTTCAAATTCTTTTTGCAGAATTATGTGCACTATAGCAGACTCGTATTTAGTTGTTAACTCAACTATGTTTTGATATAATCCACAATATAACCTAAACACATCCTTTTTGGCAAGACAAAAATTATCATCAACCCATCCATTTGCACAACCATATAGGTATCCACCTGAAACTACTTCATCTACACGTACATTTCTTCTCTGACCATCTATAAAATGAACAATTTGATCCACATGTGTCACAATTGTTTTATCGTTGATTTGGTCAATGAGAGATAAATCTATAGGCCGTGATAGTGATACATCAGGTCGATTTCGAATGTACAAATCGTAATTTCCATTTTTTTCTTCGTACAATTCCATAATTTTGAATGCACGATTTATTTTGTACATCCAATAAATTTGATTATCAGGATTTTGTTCTCCCAACCCATATTGTTTTGCAAGTCGAGAATATTCTTTGATTGGTTCCATAACCGCAGAGGTATACGGTGTAAAACTCTCTACATCTACAACTCGCAAATACGGACCGTACACGTCAATCAAAAGTTTGGTTGATGGTCCATCCCATATAGATGCGAACATATCAACAGTATATCCAGCGTTAATTAAAGGTAGTATCAACGTATTTATATTTGTTTGATACGCAGATTCAAAATTATCAGTTCTACCGGATAACAATATAGCAATTTTCATACCTCAATAACTTTTTTAGTCATAATTTATTGTATTTAAAGAGTTGGAGATTTACGAAAAAATCCACCGTAATGAGAACTAAATATTTTTATATAGGAATTCATATCATTAACATTGTTACTTGACATCACATCGATAGCTTTGTCAAAAGTTTTTCCCAAAGTATTACTTTTAATAAAAAATGGTTCCATTTTACAGATGTCTAACATGTTTATGTTATTTACTATATTCTCAATATAGTTTTGATATACCGCAACGTTTATTCTGCCATTTGTGGTCGTCATTCTAGGATCTAAATTAGAATCAGATTCAATCCAATAATTAAATGCAAATTCATCGCCTTTTATTTTCTTGCTTTTAAACCACGATACAAAAAGTAACACTTCGGGACACAATCTAGTATCAATTCCATCATATATAAAATCTTGATTTAGAATTATAGACTCAGCCGTTTCAAATGCATCTCTCAAATCTTTAGTTTTTCCTGCCATTATATGATCACAAAACTGATATGGCCACACCGGATTGGTGGCTATAGTTATACAAGATAACTTTTCCGAGTTTTTTCGTATGCAATCAGTTACATAAGGTATTCCAGAATAGTACGAATCAGACCTAAACTTTACAGCATACTCAGTGTTTATAGAACACAATGCTCTCTTGGTAGTTCTAGTTTGGTGATATACGTTATGATAGTTATAAATTTTATCTACGTCTGTGTCTATAATATCATTTAATAGTATCATGTCATACACACTTGGATCTTTGATTTTATCCAAATCGGTCATGTAACACGACAAAACAATTTTTCCTTCTTTTTTGAGATCATCCAACATCGATAAATGAGCGACATTATATGGTCCTTGAATTATAAACGTGAAATCATTAATTGATTGTACTTGTTTAAATGACTCAGGTTGAACTTCTTTTACAGCATCAGTCGTTATATTCCACGATGTTGGCTGTAATCTTTTTGTTTGCATCTGATTTAAATAGTGTAACTTATTTTGTAAAAATTGAAATCACGTGAAAATTAGAAATCAAAGAATTCCGACGCAGCTGCGGTATTTTCACTTGGATAATCCCACTTCAAAACATCATAGAAATCAATCAATTTGCTCTTCAACTCATGTTCATACAATGCTTCTCTGTCGATGTATTTCTCAATAAACTGTAGAATCTTATCTGGATCTGTTCCGTCTGCTTTCAAAGCAATACATTCAATTCCATACTCGTTTCGTTTTACATAAACCCACTTGATTTTTTGTCCATGAAAAATTGGAGGAATAATCTTGGTAAGATCAAACTGATCCAACAAGTCATTGTACCCTAAAGCTGCCTTTACTTGTGCAGGTGCTCCTCCAATCATTTGAAACGGTTGACGCTTCTTTGGATTATAGTCTTTCTTTTTGTCTCCACTATGAAACTTGACACTGGTGTTCTTTGCAATATCAACCACACTCAAATCTTTCATGGATGCTTTAAAATCCAAAATGTTCTTGTCAATCACCGTCCTATCAACCTTCTTTAGGATATCAATCAAAAATGATCCCATGAACGTTCTGAACTTGGCAGGAAACGATGTTCTAACCACGTCGATTCCTTTGACTTCTAATTCATCACATACAAGTCCGCCCTTGTTGATGATTAACTGACAATAACGTTTCTTAGCAAGCCAAAAACTTGTCTTAGCAATAACTTCCTGTTTTGCATCAAAACGATGTCGTTCAACATTAAACATTCGTTTTGCCATGATTGTGAACATTGTGTTCACATACGACTGAGTTTCACCACATACTTTCAAAATAGCCTCGGTCATCTTCTTTTCATCGTTGGTATCAAGATCAGGCATAGTCTTCTGAATGATAGGCAATGCACTAGCAAAACACGAATCGGTGTCCACATAGATAACATAGTCTGTGTTAACGCCATCTTTTATTACCGACTTATAATACTGATTGACCGATTTACTCGCAGTTTTAATGATATCAACACCCGTCAAAGTAACTGCCTCTGCATTGTCCTTATCATAGAATCGAAACACCGGAAGACCCAAACATCCATAAATGGAGTTGAGCAAAATCTTCTGCACTTTCTGACGTTGATCGAAAAACTCATACTTTTCAATGTCTCCTTCTTCATGATACTTGGTTGCCAACTTACGCATTTCTTTACGTTCATTGAACCACTTGATAAGAATACTTGGAATTGTACCCTCTTTACCATCTTCGCTTGAAAGTCTGTAAATAGCTCCGTTGCTTGCTATACTCATATTAGAATCAATCAATAGACTCGACAACTCTTTGTGTGTATAAGCAGTGGAACCGACAAAATACTTGTTGACTTTTCCTTGAGAAAACATGCGAGCGTTGTAACTATACAAACGTTGATCGATGTATTGTTCCAATGAAGTGTCTTTTTTAGCCGAATCGCTCAAATTGTTGTGACTTTCAGTGAGTTCCAATTTTCTTTCGTCAATGTAACAGTCATCATATTCAATGCGACCAATAACACCTACTTTAGTCTCAGGAGAAATGTTAAGTGAGATGATGATATTTGGATACATCGATGTAAGATCCAAATCGTACACCCACTCGTAACGGCCAGGAATAGGATCTTTAACGTATGCTCCCTCAAATCCTTCTTCATTGTCTTCCAATCTTTGTTCATATTCCTCACGTCCTTCAATAGGTTTATTTGGAGCAACACGTCCGTGTCTACGCAAATACATTAGAATTGCGCCTTCAAGATATCTAGATGAAGTTCCAAACTGTTCATAACCAACATGTCCCGTATGACAAATACGTCGTGCCAAATCAATAAACTGAACTTTCTTGTCAATGGCAACAACAATCTTAACGTCATTCAAGTTGTAGTCAATATACTTCTGAATGTCTTCTTTATATAGATCATTCAAACTACCTCTGTAGCTAATCTTTTCCATCTTGACTACTTTTTTACCAATAGCACCAAGAGCGTAACTCGGTTCATTCTTTCCACTGAACTTCTGATACAGTGTCAAATAGTCCATGCTCGATACACCGGCAATTACTATTCTTTTAGAGAATGTGTTATAGTAACATTCTTGAATCGGACTCAATCTCTTGGCAAATGAACTACCCATCACTCGCTTGATTCGATTGTACAAATAAGGAATGTCGAAGCCATCAACATTCCACCCCGTGATGATGGTTGGTTGAATCTCTTCCCACTTGGTCATGAAATGTCCAATTAGAGTTTCTTCATCTTGAAAACTCAAAATTACCGTCTCTTCCGTCTCAGAGTCTTGAAGCTTGCCTTCTTTGTCTAGAATGTATGCCAAATACTTCTTTGAGATGTTGTCATACAAAGCAATAGCAGTGATTTCTTTGTCACCTTCTTCGATATTTGGAAATCCTCCTTCGGTACTTACCTCAATGTCGAAAAACAATATACGATGTCCTTTAGACGGTTCATCGCTATCTTCATAAGCATCAATCAACACGCGAGTTTCAGTGGGAACATCTCCTTCAAAAATACTCGGATCATTACGATTGAAAAATGTTACCTTTTCCAATTCATCGCCCCAAACCGAACGATATCGTCCACCAGCCTTCTTACGATACGCATACTTTGGCATCTTAAATTGAAGATACCCCTTTTCATCATCCCATAGGTGGACGATTTCATTCTTTTTGTCGATATAAATGTTTTGATACATAACTTTTAATTCATACCCATCTTGGATTTCAATCCATCATAAATGGGTCTATGTTCTTCTTTGATCAACGATTCTGCTGTTGATACACGATCCATCAACCGTTGTTTATTGATTGATGGGAACAGTGGCGGATCCAATTCAACCGTGGAAAGTATAGGATTAACCTTGTTGATGACATACCACAACATTGCGGTTTCATCTTCATTTAAAGAATGTAGCTGTTCTAACGTCATTCTATCAGGCTAGTCCACACCGTATCACTTGTCAATTTATTCTAACTCCCCTGACTGTTTTATCCACCACAATAAATCTAAATTGAATGGCAGATTCCTCGATTGAGTTCACACCCAATAGATAGGATTCAGCATCCGCATTTGATGTTTCTTTTATTGTAAAAATATTACCTCTCTTGAATGAGGTGTCTACACCACGACCTTGAAACTTAGGAGCGGGAACAATGACAGCGGTGTGTTTGGCCTTCACTGTTTCCTTTTTCTTGGAAGAATTGTCCAAAACCAATACTGATCCATCCAGAACAACAATCACTGTTGTGCGGTCATCTGCGCTTATTACGTACTTGCCTTTAGTGAGCATCACAGAAACCAATGTGGTGTTGATAGTAGCCAAAGCGTCGGCACCATCTTTTTGTTGAGATACTACCTCCAATTCACCTTCAATCAAAGACAGAGAACTTACATATGATGAATATTGAACTTTTGCTGGCAGACTATCAATGTTGGATATGGTTTGATCAAAATTATCAAAAGTCAAATGTGTGGATTCTTTTGCTTTGATATATATGTCATTTGAAAGAAACACGGTCACCTCTGAGTTTGTTCCAGTTTTAACCGCATAGTTTTGTTTGTTTATTGAATATGTCTGTCCTACCGTTGGGGCATTGGTTGACAAAACATTGTTTACGACGTTCTCAAGAGAAACGGTTCCGTTTTGTTTTTCTACAAAAAACACTCCCTGTGCCATGATGTTGAGAGTGAAAAGAAATGTAAGTATTATGGTTTTCATTGGATATAAGTAGTAGACTTTACGATTTGACTGTGGTACAGTATAAATATGTCTGATAAAATAGAAGAAAAAAACAAAAAGAGGGTCAGTTTTTCCCAATATTCTGGTTGGTTCAAATGTCCACATAGTTGGTACTTGAACTATTTGAAAGGTTTGCGTGTTTACGAAGCTAGTTTAAACACCTGTTTCGGTACAGCCATACACAACACACTTCAGAATTATATCAAAACCCTTTACACTGAGGGCGTTGAGAAAGCTGATGAAATCAATCTAAACGCTGAATTCCGTGTGGATTTCAAGAAAATTCTAGATGAAAACAAAGAGATCCTTCAATACACAGAAGATGAATTCAAAGAGTTTTCTTTCGACGGAGAAGATATTCTTAACACGTTCATGAGTTCTGCCAATAGACTCAAACATTTTCCGAGTCGCAAATACGAATTCATTGGCGTCGAAGTTCCCATCGAACTTACAATCAAGAACAATATTGATTTCATTGCATACGTTGATCTTATTCTGAAAGATAAAACAACTGGTAGATACAAGATTTGGGATTTCAAGACCAGTTCCAGTGGATGGAATAGTTACATGAAAGAAGATGAGAGCAAGTATTCTCAGTTGCTTTTGTATAAGGCATTTTATTCAAAGAAGTTTGAAGTTCCGCTTGATAAGATTGATGTCGAGTTTTACATCCTCAAGCGAAAACTGTTTGAGAACAGCAATTTTCCACAGAACCGTATTCAAATTTTTGAACCGTCTCATGGAAAACAGTTCATTTCTAAATCAGTTGTGAACTTCACTCAGTTTATCGATGAGTGTTTTACAAAAGAAGGTCAATACAATGAAACTGGAAGTTATCCGAAAGTTCCAGGCAAAAACAAAAAACATTGTAAGTATTGTAGTCACTACAAAAAGAATTGTGATGCGAAGGCAGATAAAGACTAATTAAAAAAATCAAACACCGTATATGCGCATATATATGATGAACGTTATGTCATCAAAAGCATTTACTAGTGTTAAGGTCGATAAAGAGGCCTACGAACAATTCAAACAACTATCTCAAGTTAAGAAGTTCCATCTACAAGACTTGGTAAACAGATCATTGCATTTGTTTACCAAGGATTCTTCATTTAGAGATCAAATCTACAACTATCGGGTGCCGGTACTGTCTGAAGAAAGTCAGGCAACTATTCTACCGTCAACTACAACCGAACAGTCTTCCTAATTATGGCAAAGAAAAAGATACTACTATTAAGCGACGATCTTAGAATGCACAGCGGTGTATCAACCATGTCAAGGGAACTTGTAATGGGGTCGGTGCATCATTATGATTGGGTTCAAATTGGTGGTGCGAGAGAACATCCAGATGCAGGAAAAGTATTTGATCTCAACGATCAAGCCAGAAAACAAACAGGTGTGCAAGACGCATACGTGATGGTTTATGCAACAAAGGGTTATGGCAGCGAAGATTTGTTGTTTTCAGTCATGGCCAAAGAAAAGCCTGATGCAATCATGCATTTCACTGATCCAAGATATTGGAAGTGGTTGTATGCTCTCGAACGGGAAATCAGAAAGAAGACTCCCATCACATATTTAAACATTTGGGACGATCTTCCATATCCAATGTGGAACAAACCGTTTTATCAAAGTTGTGACTCATTGTTTAGTATCAGCAAACAGACCTACAACATCAACAAGTGGGTTCTCGGACCAGAAAATTGTACAACCGTTAATGGAGATCTCGATAAAGAAGGAAATCTATGTCAGTAAAAGGAAAAACACTATTACATTACGTACCACACGGAATCAACGAAAACGTATTTAAACCTCTACCAGAGAATGACAAAGCGTTGAGTGAGGGTAAGAAACGTTTCTATAATGGAAAGACATATGATTATGCTGTGTTTTTCAATAGTAGAAACACAAAACGAAAACAAGTATCAAACCTGATTCTCGCATTTAAACTATTCTGTGATAGTCTACCAAAAGCAAAATCAGAACGATGCTGTTTGATTTTGCATACAGAAATCATTGGTCAACACGGTCATGGTACAGATTTGCTTGCAGTTAAAGAAGCAATTTGTAGAGATTATGCGGTGTATTTTTCCCAAAAGAAAATCACTCCAGATGAAATGAATCTCATGTACAATTTGGCAGATGTTACCATTAGTATTTCTAGTAATGAAGGATTTGGACTTAGTATTGCTGAATCTATCATGGCTGGCACTCCTGTTATTACAAATGTTACGGGTGGTCTTCAAGATCAAATCGGTCAACTAGATGACGAAGGAAACCCCGTAGAATTTACCCGTGAGTTTGGTTCTAACAACTGTGGTAGATACAAAACGCATGGTGCGTGGGCAAAACCCGTTTGGCCTTCGGCAATCGACATGCATGGGAGTGTTGAAACTCCATATATTTTTGACGATATGTTATACACATCAGATGTTGCTGATGCACTCATGTATTGGTATCTTGCGGGTTCTGAAACCCGTGAGAAGTGTGGTGTTGAAGGACGCAGATGGGCACTAAATGAAGGTGGATTGAATGCACGTAACATGTGTGATCAATTGATTAAAGCAATGGACTTTACCATTGAAAACTTTGTTCCTGTATCTTCGTTCAGTATTCATAATACCGATGAGTATGTAAACCAAGTACAGCCAGAAAATCAAATTGGAGTTCCATTCCGACCTGTGGATATCAACAAAATTCAAGAAGAGGTAAATAAGAAATTAGTATGAACATCAAAAAATTATCTGAAAAAGCAGTGATTCCAACCAAAGGCAGTTCTGGTGCTGCTGGTTATGACTTGTACACCACGGAGTCATACGAATTAAAGCCCGGCGAACGTAAATCATTCAAAACAGATGTTGCAATTGCAATTCCTGAGGGATTCTATGGTAGAGTTGCTCCACGTAGTGGACTTGCTGTAAAACATGGAATAGACGTACTAGCCGGTGTCATTGACAGTGATTATCGTGGAGAGATTCTGGTAGCACTTATCAACCTAAGTGATACTCCAATCTTACTTCCTATAATTAAAGATGGCAAGGAAACAGCTGTCGCACAAATCATATTTGAATCGTGTGCAACAGTCGTCAACGGATTCAGTGTAGTTGATGATTTGACTGATACACAACGTGGTACGAATGGATTTGGAAGCAGCGACAACAAAAAGGTTGTTGATAACGCTGTTCCATCAAACAATTCCAATCCTTCACGTAAAACTATCGAAGATCTAATAAAACAAAAAGAAACAGAATTTCAGGTAGGTCAAAAATATTCAGAAGCAATTCGTGATAGAGACAATAAACTTTTCAACAAATAATATGAGCAAACCATTGTGTGTTATACAAGCTCCAGTCTTTAGTCGTAGTGGATACGGAGATTGGTCAAAAGAAGTTGTCAAAAGCGTTATTCGATATGACAAGTTTGATGTGCGAATCGCCGCAACAAAGTGGGGCGGAAACGTAATCAAGCGTACCAATGAAGAATTGGATCCATCAGATCCAATGAACAAGGTGTTGTTTGAAAAGACACTTCGAGAACCACTTAATAGACAACCAGATGTGTTTATTCAAATCTCCATTCCAAACGAATTCAATCCAATCGGTAAGTACAATATTGGTATGACGGCAGGAATTGAAACCACAGCTGCAGCGGGTGAGTGGATTGAAGGATTGAACCGTATGAACATGAATATCGTCACCTCAAAACATTCAAAAAAGGTGTTTGCTGAGGCGGATTATACCCGAGAATACAAAGACGGTAGCGGAAGAAAAGAACCACTACGTTCAGAAAAACCAATGGAAGTATGTTTCTGGGGTGCTAATACCAACGTATATAAACGTACAGACGAGAAGGTTGAGTCAATCGAAAAGATTATGTCAACCATTCCTGAGACGTTTGGGTTCTTGTTTGTTGGTCAGTGGACAAGTGCGGGTGCGTTTCACGATAGAAAAGACATTGGAAACCTAATCAAGACATTTCTAGAAACATTTAAGGATCGCGATCAAAAACCGTGTTTGATTTTAAAGACGAGTGGGACAAATTTCTCAAAAATAGATCTCAGCGAAACTCTCAAACGAATCAAAGTTGTAGAAACAATGGTACAAGGAGATTTGCCAAAGGTATATTTGGTTCACGGTGAATTGAATGATGTAGAAATGAACGCACTCTATAACCATGAAAAAGTCAAGTGTCACATATCGTTCACGCACGGTGAAGGATTTGGTCACCCACTACTACTTGCATCTTTGAGTGGAAAACCCGTTCTTGCACCAAACTGGAGTGGTCAGTTGGACTTTTTGTCGTCAGTTCCAGATAACCTTTTTCAAGGTAAACTTGAACAACTAAATCCGGCATCAGTAAACCAATGGTTGATCAAAGACTCTGCTTGGTTCGTAGTATCAAACGGACTCGCAGAAGATAAACTAAAACGAGCGTTTTTTGGTATGACTCAGAAGTCAAAAGACAAGTCAATTGAACTTGCTGAAAAGAACTCAAAAGACTTTTCTTTGGAATCAATGGACAAAGTTCTCCACGGAATTCTCGACACGTATGTTCCTGAGTTTGCCGTTGAATCTCCTATTGTTATTCCACAACTAAAGAAATCAAATGTTCCAAGTTTATCTGTATGAGTGATCCGTTCATATCATTTTTAGTAACATGTCATAACGAGGGAAAACAACTCCGTCGTTTGTTGAATCTTCTTACAAAATACAACGATGGTAATGAGATTGTGATATTGGATGATTACTCTGATGACAAAGATACAGCGGACGTATTACATGAATATCAATCAGTTGTTGGTGTTAAATTGGTTGCTCATCATCTCGACAAAAACTACGGAGAACATAAAAACTACGGAAACTCTTATTGTAAAGGAAAATACATCTTTCAAATTGACGCAGATGAACTTCCCAACGAGGTTCTACTTGATAATCTAAAATCCATTCTAGAATCAAACTCTGCAACCGAGATGTTTTGGGTTTCCAGGGCAAATAACTTTGTTGGAATAACTCCACTGGATATTAAAACATGGGGATGGAGAGTCAATGAACGTAATCATGTAAACTGGCCTGATTATCAGTCTCGCATTTACAAAAATCTATCCCATATCAAATGGGAGAGAAAATTGCACGAAACCATTATTGGAATGAAGAGTTTTGCAAAGTTACCTGCACAAGAAGAACTATCGTTATATCACGAAAAAACTATAGAGAAACAACGTAGTGATAACCAACGATACACAAAAGATTTTAACGTTGACGACAACATTAGGAAAAAATGATTACATGTGATATAGGACCACACGGTAGATTGGGAAACCAAATGTTTCAATATGCAGCATTGTTGGGCATTGCAACAAAACAAGGGTTGGAATATGGAATTGATTACAATCTCGGAGATAATCTATCTTGGAGAGAAAATGCAATAGAACAATACTCTCAAAAGCTTACTATTGATAAGTGTTTTGATCTTTCAGCGAAACACTCAACGTCACCCTCCAAAACCATATATGAAGCGGCAGATGAGTATCATTTTCAAGAAAAGTTCTTTCACACCGGCGATGATGTAAAGATTCGTGGGTATTTTCAAACCAACAAGTATTTTGATCACATCGAAGATCAAATACGATCTGAATTCAAATTCAAACAAGATATTGTAGATGAATCGTCAAACTTTTTATCTTCCAAAAAAGACAATGAGGTGGTGTCAGTACACGTTAGACGTGGAGATTATCTACAATACACATGGCACGGAGTATGTTCAAATCAGTATTATGGAAACGCATTGTCATCTCACTTCAGTGATAAATCGTACAATTTTGTTGTTTTGACTGATGACATTCCTTGGGCAAAAACAACGTTCTCTGGCAGTAAAAATTTCTTCATATCAGAGACTCAAAACCAATATGTAGATCTATGTATAATGACGTTGTGTGATCATCACATTCTATCAAACAGTTCTTTTGGTTGGTGGGGAAGTTGGTTGAATCTTTCAAAAAACAAAAAAATCGTAGCGCCATCCACTTGGTTTAGAGAGCAACTTAAATCCTTAGATACCAAAGATTTATATCAACCCAATTGGATTATTATATGAAATCGTACAACATAACCAAACTTTATAGTGATATAAAAATATTATCAAAAAATATGGAATCTCAATCAGAAAAACAGTGGAGACGAAACGCCGATCCAGCTCTTCTTAAAAAACTTCAAGAAAATACACTTGACGTGAAAGAAATATCTGTTTTACCTACACCTAGCGTCGGAGAAATATCTGTTTCGACGATACACTCTACCACCGGTGGAAAAGTAAATCTAAAAGATGTAACATTTATCATTCCAATCAAAATTGATAGCAACGACCGATTGGAAAACTTCTACACTACGTTTGAGTATTTGACTCAGAACTTAGATACCAACATCATTATTTATGAAGCAGATTCAAAATCACAGATTGGAGATAAGTTAAATGGTAAAGCCACCTACATTTTTGAAAAAAACGACGGTCCAGTATTCCACAGAACTAGATACTTGAACCATATGTTGAATATGGTCAAAACGACTGTAACCGTTAACTATGACATCGATGTTCTTTTGCCAATTGATTCGTATGTAACGGCTAGAAATCGTATTATTAAAGATGAACTAGAGTTGGTGTATCCATATTGTTATGGTAATTGTCAACACAGAGTTAACCATAACGGCCGTAATAGTGTAAAAAATGGAAAATCTCTTGAAAACTTAGAAAATTCAGACTTTCTGGAAAAATCATTTTTGAGTTGGTATGGCCATTGTCAGTTTTTTAACACCGATGCATACAAGAAATATGGTTGGGAAAATGAATACTTCATATCATATGGTCCAGAGGATTTAGAACGGTATCACAGATTTGTTAAACTAGATCGTAAAGTAGAACATTTGGATAATCGTATCGTCTATCATCTAGAACATGAACGTGGAAATAATTCATCGAAAGAAAATCTATACTTTTCTCAAAACAATAAGTTGTTAGGCACGTTACAATCGTTTACCAAAACTCAGTTGATCGATTACTATAATTCAGTGGAATACATCTCGAAATATATTACTCTATGAGCATTAATTTTGTTACATTTTCAAATTACAAATATACATCACAACAACAAAAACTCAATGAGTTTGCAAAAACATTGGGATTGAACTGTTTTCCGTATACATTCGACGAAATAAAATCCACCGACTTTTATCGAACACATTCAAAAATCCTTGATAGAGAAAGAGGCAGTGGATTTTGTCTTTGGAAACCGTACATCATACTTGAAACACTGAAAAAAATAGGCAACAATGAAATTTTGTTTTATATAGACAGTGCAGACACCTTTACAAAAGATGCATTAGAAATCATAGAGAAGGAACTTACATCAAAATCTATGTGCTTTCTACTAGGAGGATATCCGAATCACATGTATACAAAACGTGATACGTTTCATTACATGGGATGTGATTACGATAAATATTGGAATGCAAAGCAATGTGAAGCGGGAGTGTTGGCAATAAAAAACAATAACCACTCCATCGATTTTTTATCTGAATGGTTTGAATATTGCAAAGATGAAAGAATCATAACAGATGATCCAAACACTTGCGGTCTACCCAACTTACCAAAATACGTGGATCATAGATATGATCAAAGTATTTTGTCTAATTTAATCATTAAACATGATAAACCATATTTTCATAATGCCATTCGTGATCATATTAAATGTAACGTAAACGAGTGTGACTAACAACTATGACTAGCGTAAATTTAACTGTACACAACAAAGCGTTTCTTTTAGAAAGAGTTTTAGAAGCAATCAAAACAAATACTATTGGATCATATGAATTGGTCGTGGTTCTTGATGGGTGTACGGATAAATCGGAACTCATTCTTGACAACTTCATTGCGTCAAATCGTTCAATACACATAAAGAAGTTCTATGCACCCAATGTATTTGAAACCAAATCAAACAACATTGCTGCAAGAAACAGCGAGGGCGATCATATCATTATTGTTCAAGACGACATGATAGTTAAAGAACACGGATGGAATGTCAGAATGTTGAAGCCAATACAAGCATTCAGTGATGTTTTTGCCGTTACATCTAGAACCGCCCACAATTGGATATTAAACTCAAATTCAAAAGACGTTAACAAAGATGACTTTCATGGAAACGATTGGGCAGACATTCTGTTTCATACCGATCACGCTGATAGAAACAACATAACCCGTGAAACATTTGCTCTACGAGATTCAGTTAATAGAGGTCCGTTGTTGTTGAAACATAGTGTGTTACAAGAGTTGGATTATTTTGACGAAGAATTTTCTCCACAAGACATGGACGATCACGATCTGTGTTATAGAGCTTTTAAAAAAGGTTATAAATCCGGATGTTATTGGATAGATTTTGAATCTCAAGATTCTTGGGGTGGAACAAGAGAAAATAACAAACCAAGGAAGTGGTTGTTGATGTCAAATTTCAAAAACAGCAAAATTCTTCTATCAAGACACAGAGATTTAATCTGTGGATCAAAACACAATCAAAACTTACATCTTCCATGAAATTTTCAGACATCATAACAATTCGATGAAAAAAACTCTATCTAACATCGACATTGTATCCATCAACTGCGTCGATCCCGTACAGTCATTGAAGGCGATACGGTACTGTCAAAGGATGTTTGACTTCAACCGGTCGATCTTGTTTTCATCTGACGACTTGCAAGACGAGAACGTCGAGTGTAAGAAAATCGATAAACTTACTTGGCATCAATACAACGACTTCGTGTTATCAATCGGCCAGCATTCCGACGCAGACTATATCCTCTTGATTCAAGACGATGGTCATATCGTAAATGCTGACATGTGGTCCGACGAATTCTTAGACTACGACTATATCGGTGCTCCGTGGCCAAATGAAAACGACTGGATAAATCTTCAGACTATTTCTTCTGAGATACGAGATGTCTTTGATAAAAATAGAGTCGGAAACGGAGGATTCTCCCTTCGAAGCAGAAAGTTTTTGAACTACTCAAATACCTTTTCAACGTGTGGTGGAATCGGAGAAGACTCATTTTTATGCACTCGAAAGTATGATGAAGCTATAAAGCAAGGAATAAAGTTTGCTCCATTTGAAGTGGCCTGTCGCTTTTCATATGAGAATCCTTGTATAGAACTTGGAACTCCGTGGAAGTCACAGATCACATTTGATCTGACTCGTCACTTTGGATGGCACGGTAAGAACTTCACAAATACTTATCAGATGATGAATCTAAAAAACACATGAAGATCTTGATAACAGGCTGCGCAGGACTAATTGGCGCAAACTATGTACGACGGTGTTTGACAAATGGTCATGACATCACCGGGATCGACGACTTCTCCGGCGGATATGCTGACTTCTTGCCAAACGACTCCAAGTTCACGTTCTACGAAGTCAACTTGGAGAATCAAACTGAGGTATCTCGTATCTTTGAGAAACATCGGCCCGATGTAGTATTTCACTTTGCCGCCTATGCGGCTGAAGGACTTTCTCCATTCATTCGTAATTTCAACTACAGAAACAACCTGTTGACCTCGATCAACGTGATAAACGAATGCATCAGATATAATGCAAAACTGATATTCACGTCGAGCATGGCTGTGTATGGACACAATCCAGCACCATACACGGAGTCGATGATCCCATCTCCAGCTGATCCATATGGAATCGCTAAACTCGCTGTAGAGATGGATATCGTTCAAGCGAGTGAACAATTTGGATTGAGATACAACATAGTTCGACCTCATAATGTCCTTGGCATCTATCAGAACATCTGGGACAACTATAGGAACGTCATAGGCATATTCATTCGAAAGACTCTTGACGACAAGCCAATGACAATCTATGGAGATGGATTGCAAACTAGAGCATTCTCAGATGTTGAGTATTGTCTTTCGGCATTTGATCGACTATGCACGCAAAACGACAACGATGTATTCAACATTGGATCAGATAGATTCTTTACAATACTTGACATTGCCGCTCTCGTCAAGAAGGTAACAAAACAATATGGATATGACGGTCAGATAGAACACGTCGAAGCCAGACATGAGATTAAACACGCATATTGTGATCACTCTAAAGCTAAAGAAGTATTGAGATTCAATGACTCCACGGATGTAGAGATACTGATAGATAAGATGTTTCGTTGGGCGTTGACTCAACCAATGCGTGAAGTGAAGAAAATGCGTTATGAATTGACGGAAGGAATATACAGTTATTGGAAATGAAAACTATATGACACACGGTATAAAATCTTTTTTTGGAGGATTAGGAGACGCGCTTCAATTCTCTACGTTGCCCGAAATGTTTCACGAACAAGGCCATGATGTTTTTCTCACAGACGATGCCCCGTTCAGAAGTCCGCATACACGTTCGCTGGTTTGGGATCTAAATCCATACGTTAAAGGACAATCAATCGTACCTTGGACCTTAGGCGACATTCCCGGCCGTGTATATGAGAATAGATACCACGACTTCATAAAGAACTGGGAATATGTTCACGGACTCACTCCCAAAAATAGCTTTCCAAAGATATACTACACTCCAAAAAACGACATATCCAACATAGATACGTTGATTGATCTTGGATCCATATCAATCAGTTATGATTTACCAAAAGTTGTAAACTATATCAAATCTACTTATTCAAACATAAAACTAGTAATCAATCCTCATTCTCCGATTGATACGTTTGGATTTCAAACAATAGAAGCAGATACGTTAACAAAATATGTTGATCTAATTAACTGCTGTAAAACATTTGTATCTTTGAATTCGGGTCCACATATGCTTGCTGCGTCGATTCGTCACATCAATACTAACTTCAACCAAGTATGTATAATGTCATCACATCAACGTGGAAACACAAACGACAGTTGGTATGATTATCAAATGAGAACCAAGTTTTTCGTTCTACCCTCGGTAAATTACATAAAAATATGAGTCACTATATACAATTTGCAAAAAACATTTACACCCAGAACGGTGAAGATGGAATCATTGAACAACTTTTCAAGGATCTGAAAATAGATTCGGGAATAGTTGTAGAGTTTGGAGCGTGGGATGGTGTGTATCTTAGCAACGTTTACAATTTGTGGAAGAATAGAAATTTCAAAGCTATATTGATAGAGGGCGATCATCACAAGGCTAAAGAACTAGAAAAAATTTCAAAAAAGATCAATAGAGTTGAATCTGTACATGCTTTTGTATCTCCAGATAAAAACGACACAAACTCGATTGATAACATTCTATTTCGATCATCTTTTACAATTAACAATGATACCTTTGCGTTGATGTCAATTGATATCGACTCATGTGACTACTATGTATTTGAATCAATAGAACGATTTTTACCCAAAGTAATTATCATAGAGACAAATTCTAGTAAAACAGATGAGTTTGTTACGTATGATCAGGGATGTTCTCTAGTTTCTGTTAACAAACTTGCTGTTTCAAAAAATTACACGCTTGTTTGTCACACAGCCAATGCAATTTTTGTTAGAAATGATTTAATGTCGTTGGTTCCAACTTCAGACTATTCGGTGGAAAACTTGTATCACAACGTTGATATGGTTGATAAATTACAAAAAATAGGTTCCAATAAAAATACGTTGAATGAGATATATTATCTATCACAAAAATACAACTCTTTTATAGAATCTGAACGTAAATCACTACTATGAATATTTCAGTAACCGGCGATGTAGATGGATGTCCATATGACAAAAACAAAACGCTTGGATTTATCGATGCATTTTCAAATGTGCCTAATGTAAATTTTAGCTACATAAAACCTCATTTGAGTCATAACATCCCAAAAAATAAACAGATGGATATATTGTTTGGAGAATCGGGCGATTTCGATAAAATTTCATATGATGGAATCAAAAACGCGTTCATATGGGCATTGATTGATGTTGAAAGTCTGGCAAAGAACAATCCTAACACAAACTTTTACATGTGTTCGAGAAGCATATTGCATGATTCGGACGTAATTGATGAATATTTGAGATTGGGGTTTTCGCCAAACTACCTTCAATATGGTTCGGAAAATGTAAATGTTGTTGATTTAAAGAAGAAAATTCAAGATTCCAAAAAGATTTCCAATGACACATATCAGTTATCTGACAACTTCTATTACATGTATCTTCCATGTTGCTTGGCTCAGTCTACTATCAGAAAATCAAGCCCAAAAGATATAGATGTCACTTACTTCGGAACTCTTCACAATAGACCAAACGTAGTACACATGCTCAAGGTTCTTGAAAGTTCCGGCCTAAATGTTTCATACAACAAAAACGGTTATATCAGTCCAGAAGAATGTATAAGTCGTTATAATCGTTCGATTGTCACTCTCCACGAAAATGTTGGTCCGGTTTATTTGGATTTTACAGTTAGATGTGGTGAGGCTCCAATGTGCAATTCAAAAATATTCATGCTCAATAGAATAAGTGGAATGAAAGACTTTGCTAAGAAGCATGAAACTGTACCTGAGTGTGAGTCATTTGACAATGTGGATCATATGATTTTCTCTATAAAATCATACATCCAAGACTATAAGAATGGAATAAATCAATACGTAAACGAAAAACCCAATACATATAGACATTATGCAAATATGGTAGTCGATTTATGCAAACGAAAACAGTAAAAATTGTTGGATGTGGACTTGCTGGAGTTACAGCAGCTGCAATTTTAAAAGAAAAGGGTTATCGTACAATTATTTTTGAGAACCGTAGTCATATAGGCGGTAATTGTTATGATTGTAATGTTAACGGTGTAATGTTGCATAATTACGGCCCTCATATCTTTCACACAAACAACGATGAAGCGTTCAACTTTCTATCCAACTATACGGAATGGATTCCATTTGAAGTCAAACCAAAAGGCAAGACAAAGTTAGGCACTATATCTCTTCCGTATAGTAAAAAAACAAGAAAAGAATTGGGGCGAGATTTGACTTTTGAAGAGTTGGCTGATTTGATATACAAAGACTATTCTGAAAAACAGTGGGGTATACCATATGAAGATCTACCAAAGTCTATAATCAGCAAACTCCCAAATACGTCCGACCTAGAAGATCCTACGTGGTTTGGAACTCAAAAGCATCAGTGTATACCAAAAAAAGGATACACTGCAATGTTTGAAAACATGCTTGATGGAATTGAAGTCAAACTTAACTGCTCTAAAAACGATTGGATAGATTATCCGGCAGATCTAACAATTTATACTGGTCGAATAGACGAATACTTTAAGTTCTGTTTCGGCAAACTTCCTTATAGATCTTTGAAGTTCAAACACGAAGTCACCAGTGAAAAAATGCCACACTTTTTAGAAAATTCAAATACCCACGAAAATCAGTATACCAGAAAATACGATCATAGTTATTTTACGCCTGGTCATAATGGAATTACTGTAATTACAGAAGAATATCCTATTACCTGTGGTGACAATGACATTCCATATTATCCGTTGTCTTTTAACGGCGGACCAGAAATGTATCAAAAGTATAAAGAGTTGGCACAACAAGAAAAAGACGTTATATTTACAGGAACTTTATCAACATATGCGTATTTGGATATGGCTTTGGTAGTTGGACAGGTATTGTCCAAAATAAAAAACGTAACTCTGTGATTGAGAATAAAACAAAATGACTAGTATCAAAAACAAAAAAATCTTCATCACCGGTGGCGCGGGTTATCTTGGAAAAGAGTTAATAAAACATTTCTATTCAGACAACCAAATAACCATATATTCACGCGACGAAGCTAAACACTACTTCTTAAAAAAACAATACCCAAACCTAAATTGTGTAATAGGTGACGTGAGAAATTATGAATTGTTAAAGAGGTCATCCAAAAACAACGATATAGGTATTTTTGCAGCATCTCTAAAACAAATTGAAGCATGTCATACCAATTATGAAGAAGCAGAAGAAGTAATTGTTAAAGGAGCATTCAACAGTAGAAAAATAGCTGAAGACAATGGTTTTGAATCGGCATGTTTTATTTCCAGTGATAAAAGTAGATCGGCTACAACCATCTACGGTGCAATGAAGTACGTGGCAGGAGAATCTTTTATATCCGGCACTTCAAACGTTTTGTTATCAACGGCTATTTATGGTAATATAGTGAATAGCACAGGAAGTATACTGCCATTGATATGGAATAGTCTAAACAATAAACTACCCATCACTTTGTATGATCCCGAGATGACTAGATTTCTCCTAACAATAGGAGACGCAGTATCAGTTGTGGAAAAGTCACTGAAGTATACGAATGTAAATGTGATTCCTGTTGCTAAAAGTTTCTTTATATCAGATCTATTTGATATCTTTAAGGACAAGTATGGATTAAAATTCAACATTTCTAAACCAAGAAGTGGTGAAAAGATTCATGAAATCATGGCATCAAGCGAGGAAATTCCAAGAATGGAGTTTATAGGGAAAGATGACATCTATCTCTTACACCAAGAAAAAACTTTTTGTAAACCAAGTTTTCCCAACAACGAATACTCATCGAGAGACAATTGTCTTTCAAAGAAAGACCTCGACCAGTTTTTGAAAATCCACAACTATTTTAAGCCATAATATGCGAATTTTTATTCTAGGTTCGTCCGGCATGCTCGGAACATATTTGAAACAACTATTCAAATCAAAATATGAAACAATATGTCCAGACAGAAACGATGTGGATTTTTGTGATGATGAAAGTCAAATCTGCGATTTTTTTCAACGTAATTCAATAAATGAACATGATATCATCATTAACTCTGCTGGTATAATCAAACAGAGGAAATCAAGTTTGGTGGAAATGGTGAAGGTTAACAGCTTGCTTCCTCATGTGTTGGCAAAAATCAAAGAAAAAAGTAACTGTCAAGTAATTCATGTAACTACAGATTGCGTGTTTAGTGGGAAAAAAGGAAGATACATAGAAACAGATGTACACGATTGTGAAGACGAATATGGAAAGAGTAAATCTCTAGGAGAAAACAACTCGTTAACAATAATCAGAACTTCAATTATCGGAGAAGAGTTGAAAAACAAATTGTCACTGTGCGAGTGGGTCAAATCTCAGAACAATAAAACTGTAAATGGTTTCACCAACCACTACTGGAACGGATTAACGTGTTTGGAATTAGCTAAAACAATAGATCAAATCATAACAAACAATGACTTTTGGAAAGGTGTTAGACATTTGCACTCTCCAAATACTGTTTCTAAATACGAACTTATAGAAAGTATCGCAAAACATTTCAATGTTACATTAAAAATCAATCCAGTTCAATCAAACGATTGTTTTAGAAATCTAGAATCGATACATCAGTCAAAATACACAATTCAAGGCCTGAATAAACAAATAAACGAGTTATCAAAATATGAACTCCTATGATCTTCTAATAGTAGGTAGTGGTATATTTGGAAGTGTTTTTGCTCAACAAGCAACAGAACACGGTCTAAAATGTCTCATTATCGACAAACGTTCACATAATGCCGGAAATGCTTACACGGAAAACGTCCATGGCATCAATGTTCACAAATATGGCCCTCATATTTTCTGGACGCCAAACACAGAAGTTTGGGAATACGCAAATCGTTTTGCAAAATTTAACCACTTCACAAATCGTGTAAAAGTAAATAACCAAAACAAGATCTACTCATTTCCAATAAACTTGTTAACCATGCATCAGATGTTTGGGTGTAATACGCCCGAAGAAGCGGTTGCAAAGTTAGACTCGGTTCGTATTAAAATAGAAAATCCATCAAACTTGGAAGAACATCTACTATCAACTGTAGGTGAGGAAATTTACCACAAGTTTTTTTATGGATACACCAAAAAACAGTGGGGCAGAGAGCCAAGAGAGTTGCCCAAAAGCATCATAACTAGAATTCCCATCAGAACAAACTTTGACGACAATTACTTATTCGATTGTTATCAGGGAGTTCCAATCGGCGGTTACACAAAGATGTTGGAGAACATGCAAGTTGGTTGTGATCTGATTCTCAATGAAGACTATTTGCAAAATAGAGAATCATGGGACAACGTGGCAAAGAAGGTGGTGTATACCGGCGCTCTTGATGAATTTTGTGATTACAAGTACGGAGAACTCGAATATCGTAGTTTGAGATTTGAAGAGTCTATACTTAACAAAAAGGATTATCAGGGATGTGCAATAATGAACTTCACAGAAGAGTCAGTCCCTCATACTCGCATCGTCGAACATAAACACTTTGAATTTGGAAAGCAAGATGTTACAGTCATATCAAAAGAGTTTCCTCAGTCGTGGGAACGTGGTAAGGAAAAATACTATCCGATCAACGATGAAAAAAACACGTATCTTTACCAACAATATAGATCTCTTTTCTCGGATGACTCAAAATACATTTTTGGTGGACGACTCGCAGAATACCGATACTACGACATGCACCAAGTGATTTCCTCAGCAATTCATAAATTCAAAAAATTCATAGGTAAACCATGAAAATTCAAATAGTTACACACCTTCTTCCACACGAATTGGACGAGTTTGAACGTCAATTGTGCGTATTGAGTTCATATCCAATAACTGACGATGAAGTTATTCTTGATGTTACACTGAACGTAAACACCGTTGATTGGGATAATGCAAAGATTCCAATTGAGTTTTTTGTAGAGAAGTTCAATAATCTTCAAAACTACGTCACTAAAACAAATTGGTGTAAACAAGCTCTGTTTGATGTAGATGACACAGGAAAATGTAAAGGAATAAATGACAAACGTCGTAACAGTATTCGTCAATATGCTGATACCGTCGATGCGTTTGTGTATTTGGACTCAGACTTGGTATTTCAAGACTACACTCTTCCTTATTTGATTCATTGTGCTAAGACTGTCAAGAACAAATACTTTATACTAACCCCACAAATTCCAAAGATTTGGGATGCCACATGGGATCATCTGGTCAATAGTCGTTATATCGATAACCCATATGGAAGTGAACGATCATTCAATCCATATTATGGAACAAAAACAATTTTAGATGAAGTAACGCTTATCAAATCGCCACAAATAAAACTCGGCGGAGGATGGTTCAACCTGTTTAGTTCTAATTTGTTGAAGTATACTGACATTCCCGATATTTTGGGGCCTTACGGAGTAGATGACACCTACGTAATGTTTGCTGCCCAAATCATGAAACTCAACGGTGAAGATGTAGAGCAGTATATTTTGAAAAACGTGATAGTGGCAGAAAACTATCTACTTAGAAACAATCCGTACAAAGAGTTTGTTCCGTATAAAACAGGTAGAGAAGATTACAAATCAATAGCAGAACAGAATTTACGTGGGTGTCTTAACGACTTTCAAGTAAAACATTCATATGTATTAAAAAAATGAACGACGTAAATTCAATATGCTTCACAGTTGTGTGTTTGTTGATTTGGTTTCATACTGAAACCGTACTTTCTTATGCGCAACTATTCGGGTTGAGAAAGTTATTCAAAATACCCAACTTTGAAGAAGACAGAACACATGATTTTACCATTGAATACCCTAAGTGGTTGTATAAAAAGCATCCTGGCTTTTTAACAAAACTATTGAGTTGTCCTTGGTGTATAGGATTTTGGATATGCTTATCATCATGTTTATTCCATGACACACTTGATATGTTTTTTGTGGAGTATTTGATATCAATGATCACATACTTCTTGGTATCAAACAAAATACTATGAATGTAAATAACTTCACAGAATTTTATAGCCTGTTGAAAAACAATGATGCTATAACAAACACAATTCCACATCTTAGAGATTTTGTTGTGTTGGCAGAAACCTATCGTGATATGTGTTCGTGTGATCGTAAATCCGAAAAACTACGATTAAAAACCGAATGTGAATCTCAGTACAGAATACTTGTGACCACCGTTGTTGCCGCAAACATAAATGTATTCTTTGCCGTACTAAAACAATCTCACATTAGGTTTATTCACAATTGCGCCGTTATTAGGGAGTTTTCTCAGTAGATTTGAAGATATATCGATCCTTAGTCAAGATGATACGAGGATCTTCTCTCAAAGCATTTCGATATGGTGTGAATGAAATCTGTCGTCCCCACCCCAAGTCGTCAAGGATTTCTCTCTTTGTTACAGATACATTCTTTTCAATATACTTGACAATATCAACATATACCTTGCTGCGTTTGATGATTTCGTAGTCATCAAAGATGTTCCAATTATCAAACCAAGTCAAAACAGTGTTCTTGATATTGAGACTATCAGCAATTTCTTCTAGTTCATTACGATGATCCAATTTGAAATTCTTGTTGTCCAATGCAGCTTCTAACTTGTTCAGAAACTCAGTTTCATTTTCATAGAACAAGGGATAATCAATACCCACCATTTCAGGATAACACAACTTCTTTGGAAGAAGATATGGCAAACCCCTCGTTAAGCCGTCTGTGACACTCAAGGACCACGCAGAATATGTTTGGAAGTATCCAACACCTACATGCATCTGTTTGATAAAATCAAAATACTTGTTTCTCTCAAGTTCAACTCTCTTGATGTAAGGACGAGAGTCTTCTGCCAACGTAACGTACACAGTGAAATCTTGCCGTTTTGCCCATAACTTATCCATTACAGCGACAAAATCATTCCAACCTGTATAATCGTTGGGCCGATGATTGAAGAAAATGCTCTTATCAATGGTCTTATCGTCACTGAAATCACTATCAGCAGGAAGATAGTGAGGTTGAATAATACGATTAAGCTTGTTGATAACATCAGCACTAAAATTGTCCGCTGCTCTATCAAGAATCAACTCTTTCAACCACCTAGAGTTCACTCCACACTCTTCCATCTCAAGAGTTCCAAGAATGTTCAAATCAAACACGTCCTTTGGATATCCGGTGTTTTCAGCTACCTCGTACCAATGGCAATATCCAACAAACTTTGGTCTGATACCAGCGTTGTTGTAAAAATAATTTGCTAGTTGAAGAGTATGTTCAGGAAGATGTGAATAGATTATGTCATAATCCTTATTATGTATATCAAGAAGCTCAGATACTTTATCAACATTGAAATGAATACGCATTGTATTCGGATAGCTAGGGAACTTATAGTAAATTTGTTCGGTGTTATCATATTGAAGCAATTTTGTGTGAGAAGGAGTTACTATAGTCCAAAAGATATCATCACGAATAGATCGCAGTGCTCGAATCACACTAGCCAATACAATTACATAAGAATCCTTCTCAAGATTTTCAGAGTATGTTATATTTGGCCATACCAAAATCTTGTGTTTGTATTCCTTATCCAGCTCAGATTGTTCCGTTTCAAAAAATTCACTCATGTTGTATATGACACTATAGTCTCTTTGATTGCATCTGTAAAGTTGTTATACTCAATCTTTCCAAGTTTATTGGTGTAGTCTTCAGTATTAATAGCATATCTAAAATCATGACCTTTTCTATCACCAACAAACTTTATGAAGTCATAATCAACTGTTTGGCCAGTTACCTCTTCATAACATTGCTTGATAATATATACCAACAACAGATTAGATAGTTCACGATCTCCTCCGATTAAATACTGTTCACCAATTTCTCCTTTTTCCAAAATGTTGATCAACGCATTGACGTGATCTTTAACATAAATCCAGTCACGAACATTTTTGCCATCGCCGTATACCGGCACTGGCAACCGTTTCATAAAGTGGTTGATACATGTTGGTATCATTTTCTCTTTATACTGTCGTGAACCAAAATTGTTGCTACAGTTTGTTATAACCGTAGGAAGTTTATGGGTTACATTGTAACTTCTTACCAACAAATCACTAGCAGCCTTACTGGCTGCATAAGGGCTATTGGGTCTATAGGGAGAGTTTACTGTGAATGGCGGATCATTCGGACCCAAACTACCAAACACTTCGTCTGTTGACACGTGGATAAACTTCTTGAAATGATCAATAGAACGAACGCATTCTAGTAAATTGTGTGTTCCGACCACATTTGTTTGAATAAATGGGGCAGAGTTTTTAATGCTGTTGTCCACGTGACTTTCAGCAGCAAAATGAACCACGTAATTCACATGAAAGGTTTTGAGTATAAACAAAACAAAATACTTTTTGTTGATATCTACGTTGAAATATTTGTACCGAGAATCCAATTCAAACGGAAGATTCTTATTAGCAGCATATGTCATTGAATCAATGTTAACAACATGTTCAACATCATCACGTTTAAGAATCTCTTCTATAAAGTGAGATCCTATGAATCCACATCCTCCAGTTACTAATATTCTCATATCACCTCAAACTTTGGACATGGAACAATGAAGTGACCACCATCTTGTAGGTACTTAACTTCACGTTTTTTGAATTCGTCGATGAAATGCCACGGAAGAACCAATAGATAATTGGGTTTAGCCTGTCTCATTTCTTCTTCTGAGTAGATCGGAATGTTGGTTCCCACCGTTTTCAATCCAAACTTGTATGGACTTCTTTCAGCTGCACCATCAATTAGGGTGTTGTCCAAACCGAAATATTGTAGAAGAGTGTTTCCCTTGGTAGACGCTCCATACACCCACACTTTGTCTCCTTGTGATTTTTTTAACGTAACAAACTCATGAACCGTATTTTTTAATTCACGCAACTTGTCGTAGAAATTCAGATAAAACTCAATGGTGTTTGCACCAATCTTATTCTCATATTCAAACAATGAATTTACACGATATTGTGCAACATCTCTGTATGGAGCATTTGCAAATGACGTAACTGATGCGTCAGTTTTTTGTAGATACACTCTGAATGATCCACCATTTACATCGTTTAGTTCACAATCGACAATCTTGAATTGGGTTTGTTCAAGAACATATGACAAAGAATGTAGAGTATAATACATCAAATGTTCATGACAAATATTGTCAAACGCCATTTGTTGGATCATCAATGGGGTGTAACTCATTTGAATTACGAACATTCCGTCGTCTTTTAGAACCTCATACACATCATTCAAAAATGATACTGGATCTGGCAAGTCATAAAACATTGCGATACATGTGACGATATCACACTTACGTCCTTTGAATGTGCTTTTATCAAACGATTCTTTGGTAAAATAGTCTTGTACTATTTCATCTGCAAATTTCTTGCTCTCTTTTGTATAAGACTCATTAGCAGGATCGATACCAATTTTTTCGTAGGTGTCAGGAACAAAACTCAATAGAGTTCCGTCATTACATGCGATGTCCAACCACAACGGTTGCTCGGTTGGCTTATGTACAGACACACAACTGTCCACAACATTTTTAAGTTGGTTACGCATGGTTTGATTGGTGCCTGATCTATACCAATACTGACCGTACATTTTATCAGGATCAGCAGCTTGTTCCAGTTGAACTAGTTTAGATGTTTTTGAGAACATCAACTTGAGTTCACTCTTATACTCGTCGGGTGGTTGTTGTTGTACAAAATCTGATATGAACAAATTTCCAAGAGAAAACAGTTCAACCAATTCATCGTTAGCGACTCTACATTTCATATTATTTATTCCAATTGTTTAAACAGTAGTCTAGTGCTTCGTTTACATCCCTCATTTTAATTCCCGTATCCAATAGTTTTTTATTACTCATCACACAATTAGAACGAGGAGTTTTTGCTGCGGTCTTATAGAAGTCGTCGTCATTATCAAAAAATTCAAACTCTTTATCTTTGGCGATTGTGTTTTTCATCTTCTCAATAACTTGTTTGGTTGTAACATAACCAGTGTTGGTTACATTGTAAGTCCCACATGGAACCTTCTTGATAACACATTCAATACAAGCACGAACAAAATCTTCCTTATTAGAAATAGAGTTCTCAGCATCCAAAAGTTTTTTGTAATTCAACATTTTGGATAGATA
>Ga0114969_10000209_pt1 | contig 49309 bp, 32 predicted proteins | sample M_130807_MF_Meta_FD_87316 | JGI IMG/M metagenome (GOLD analysis project Ga0114969, IMG submission 87316) | Freshwater microbial communities from Lake Montjoie, Canada to study carbon cycling - M_130807_MF_MetaG | ecosystem: Environmental > Aquatic > Freshwater > Lake | place: Lake Montjoie... | reverse complement strand
GAAAGCCCGCGATTTTTTGATGCACCCAAACCAATACATTCTTACGTGGCTGCTATCATGTTACAGCAAGGACTGATCGATGATGTTATCCGCGGTCCCATCACATCCAGCAGCCAGCGAGAAAGCCCTAGCTCGGTTTATGGAGTTTCAACACCGGGTCGTGCAATCTATCAAGGTGGGTTCACTGATGAACAACTTCAACAACAGCTAGCGTCAGGTCAGGTTACTCTTGCGAATTTAAATGTGATTGGTCGTCGAGGAGGCCACAGCGTTATCATGGACGATGGTGACATTGACGGATACGACAACTTGGTACGTATTCGTACCAGCAAAGGCCATCAGATTACCATGAGTGATGATGGCGATTGTTTCTATATAACACATGCCAACGGGCAGTCCTGGATTGAACTAGGGTCAGAGGGCACCGTGGATGTATTCTCAACTAACTCAGTCAATGTAAGAACAAAAGGCACAATTAATCTCCACGCCGACGACGACATCAACATGTATGCCGGAAAGAACATCAACTTGAAAAGTGTCAACGTCAAGCTGACCGCCACTGCCATGAACTTGGTTGCCACTAACAAGCTGATACTTGATGGAACCAACACAGTCAGCATCAATTCGTCCGGCGCACTGGCACTAAAGTCAGCCGGTGTTGGGGGATGGAATTCTGAAAGCACATTAAACTTCAAGGGCACTACAATTGGACTTAACTCCGGTGCCCCGCCTAATGTGCTTCCTGGAGTCAAGATTGACGATAAGGAATTGCCTGATGTAAAATTTGTTGCTAACGAAGGCTGGAAAGTTGAGCCCGGCACACTGATAAGTTCTGTGACTCGGGCACCCACACACGAGCCGTATCCGTATCACAATCGAGGAGTTGCACCTGTGGAAGCGGACACAGCCGCTAACGATGTAGTAACTGAAGAAGTACCGCCGGATACTACCGTAACAGAAGAGGCAACTGTAGCATAATGACTACTCGTAAAAAAATAGCAATCTGCGGAGCCAGTTGGTTTACCTCTGATTTAAAATTTCCAAGACTGAGCTTTGGAGAAAAACTTGCAAAAAAAGTAGGGCTTGAGTTAGTAAGTCTAGCCCGTGGAGGGTGCAGCAATTTTACTATAGCTCTTCAGATTGATAAAGCTATTGAACTTGGTGTGGATTATGTAGTAGTTGGACCTGACACTTGGGACCGGGTTGAAATACCAATTTTAAATTCTGTTAATGAAGAGCAATCTGCCTGGTACAGAAAAAGATTTAATTGGGCCGACTGGTTTAAAATTCAGAGGCGCGGGTACAAACTTTATCGTGGTCTTTCAAACATACAATATAGACCACATCCTGATTTGTCTAGTAAACATGAATTTTTAACAGACCCTACTACTATTAGCGAATCACTGAATAATTTGGCTTTTCCTGAAGCCAAAGTTAATGATTTTTATAAATTAAATGATGAACAAATAACTGCACTAAAACTATACATGTTAAATCTATATGATTCAAATGTAAAACAACAACAAGATTGTTGGATTATTAGTGATGCTTGCCGCCGTCTGCAACAAAGTGGAATTCCGTTTATAATATTTGTTCATCCGTTATTTGCCGGAGCATGCGAGAAAAATATCAATTGGTTACCGTCAGAAAATACAGTATACAGTACTGAATTTAATTATAGATTACTTACTGGCAAAGGTAATGCAAGATTTCATTATGATCCAAACAATAGCGATATATTTGCTGATTTTGTAATAAAAAAACTTAATCTCACTCAGGATTCTAAACCACAATGAAAGATTTTAATTTTACAGATTCAAACGGTGCTAACTATACCGTCACGGTGCCAAACGACACAACCCCTGATCAGGCAAAGACAGTGTACGAGCGCCAGCTCAACGCCGGAACATTAAACGCAATTGGTCCCGGGCAAGCATTAAAAGGGCTGTCTGCTATAGGAACACAGACTGCTGCTACAATAGCAGGATTAGCCACAGTGCCAATTCAACAAGCTGTGTCTGCGTCAGATGTGTTAAAGCAAGGTGTGGCCAGTATCTCGATTGGATCGTTGAATACTTCGCAAGTTACAGGACTGTTAGCACAGGCCCAATCTCTTACCGCAACAGCACGATCATTGCTGCCTACTGGCACCTCACCACTAGCAGCTGGAATAGGCACATACGGATTAAGCCCAAGTCAGCTTGAGCAGCAGGGATTTTTAAAACCCGGAACTGTAGCAACATATTTTAGTGCCGGGGTCGACCCAGAAAAATTACAAAGCTTACTTGCTAGTCCCTCGATGTGGACTGGTAAAAACGGAGTTTCTGACCTGGGCGGATTTGTTACTAACTCTAAGCTTCAAAGCGAAGCACAACAAAACATTATGAATGCCGGGATGTCGCAGTTGAAAAAACTCGGTGTAGTCAACGGCCTAGAATCAGCAAAGAACTTGGGCGGGTTAGTGCAAGCAGCAAGTAAGTTTGGTGCGACTGACGTAGCAGCTTGGGCAGCGGGTAAAGCTCCTGCAGCTCTTGTGGGGCAGATTAATGATGTTGCCAAGAGCGGCCAGCAAGCAGTCAACTTGGTTACCAATCAATTAAACTCGTTACCAGGGATCGGCAGTGTTGCGAGCCTTACAAAAATTCCGGCACTGGCAGACAACCCGGCCCTTAAGACCATAACAGACTTGGCTAATGCACCTGCTATGCTAAACAAAATTCCTGGTCTTGGTAGTTTACCTACTCAGGCCACTAGTATACTAGGAGGTTCTATTACCAGCGCAGCCGGGGCCCTTAGTGGCGCTGCTTCAAGTGCATTAAGCGGTGCTACTGGAGCGTTAAGTAGTGCAGCCTCGGGGGCATTGGGTAGCGTTACCGGAGCACTTAGTAGTGCCGCTTCGAGCGCATTAGGCGGCGCTGCTAGTGCGTTAAGTAGCCTAGGTAGCACATCAGGTGCAGTTGGCAGCATTACTGGACAGTTACAAGGTGCACTAGGCGGCATCGGTGGAAAAATTACAGGAGCACTCGGGAATCCGGCTGCTGCGTTAACAGGTCAGCTCAATAGTGCATTGTCAGGTGCAATTGGTAGCTTAGGAAGTAGTCTAGGGGGGATTGTTGGAGGACTAGGTGGTTTACTTGGTGGCGCAGAAGCAGCAGCCAAGGCAGCCTTTAACCCAGCAGGAATTGTGGGCACTGTGGACAGGGCCAGTGTTGACGCAGCAGCTAAATCAATATTAGGTGATCCAAAAATCCCGGCAATTGTGTTTGGCCCAATTGCTCGGCGTTTTCTATAATAAATATCGGCATGTCTACATTCATTGGATTTAGTACTATCAATCAATACAAAAAATTCACACTGTTGGATTTTGCATTGATCAAGCGGGATCTTTCAAACGCATTCAATATCCAACAGGGTGAACTACCGGGTCGTCCGGCCTATGGCACTACAATTTGGCATTACATGTTTGAGAATCAAACAGCAGATACTGAAGCTGCTATCCTTGCTGAAATACAGCGTGTTGCCGGGCAAGACCCTAGGATTTATATTGCCAGTGCTAATTTATATCCTCAGGAAAACGGTATGTTAATTGAGGTTTTGGTACAGCTGGTGCCAAATCAAACCACAGAACTGTTGTCTATATTCTTTAATCAAGAGACCCGACGAGCCAGCTACGTCTAAAACTGCATGGTTTTGATAACCATAAATACTTAAACAGACGGGCGACCATGGCTAAGACTGCACGACAAACTGCTATATTCGGCGTAGAGGACTGGAAGAGATTATATCAGACCTATCGCGAAGCCGATTTTCAAAGTTACGACTTTGAGACATTACGAAAAAGTTTCATAGATTATCTGCGACTTTATTATCCAGAAACATTCAACGACTATGTCGAATCATCGGAATTTGTTGCGCTACTGGATGTTATGGCATTTATGGGCCAGTCGCTGGCATTCCGCAATGACTTAAACGCTCGCGAAAACTTCTTAGACACAGCCGAGCGGCGTGACAGTGTAGTTCGCCTGGCTAATCTGGTCAGCTATACACCCAAACGCAATCAGGCAGCACAGGGATTTCTTAAAGTATTTTCAGTTTCAACTAGCGAAAGCGTAATTGATTATAACGGCGTAAATCTCAGCAACTTAACTATCAACTGGAACGATCCAACTAATCCAAATTGGTTTGAGCAGTTTATCTCTATTGTCAATGCTTCGCTTGTTGACAGTCAAAAGTTTGGCCGTCCTGCTAATGATCAAACTCTGTTGGGAATTCGAACAGACGAGTACACTATTAATCTTGTACCGGGCTTTTTGCCAGTTGTGCCCTACACTTCCAGCGTCGATGGTATCACTATGCCATTTGCAGCAGTGAGTGGAACCTCGCAAGGCAAAGACTATGTATACGAACCGGCTCCAAAACCCAGCGGCGCATTTAATATGCTGTACCGAAATGACCAATTAGGTTTTGGCAGCAACAATACCGGGTTTTTCTTTCTGTTCAAGCAAGGCGTGTTACAAAACCAAGACTTCAACTTGGCCGAAGCATTGCCTAATCGCACAGTAAACATCAACATCGAAGGCTGTAACGATCAGGACCATTGGCTGTACAAGCTAGACGGCTTGGGCAGTATTGCTAGTGAGTGGCTGTATGTGCAAAACACATATACAGCCGCAGTTAATCAGTTGGCCCCGGATCAACGGAAAACTTACAGCATTACCAGCAGAGCTAACGATCAGATCACACTAACATTCGGCGACGGCGTATTTGCGGAAATTCCAGTCGGGATATTCCGTGCGTATGTTCGTGCCAGCAACGGGCTTGAGTATGTTATCAATCCTGAAGAAATGCAGTCTGTGGCAATCCAGGTGAGTTATGTTAGCCGCTATGGACGCCTGGAAACACTTACATTTAATTGCGGCATTACCACTCCGGTTAGTAATGCACAGAGTCGCGAAACAATTGACGAGATCAAGCAACGTGCACCTGCACGTTACTACACTCAGAACCGTATGGTGAATGGCGAGGACTACAACAACTTCCCATTCACACAGTATAACTCTCTGCTCAAGAGCAAGGCAGTTGCACGCAGTTCAACTGGCACCAGCCGCTATACTGACTTAACTGACGTTACAGGCAAATACTCTAGTACCAATATTTTTGGCAGCGACGGAGTGTTATACCGCGAAAATGTATTGCCAAGCTTTCAATTTGATTGGTTAAATGTCAATGACATCGTGGATGTTCTTACACAAACAGTTGAACCATTGCTAGGCAACCGAAGCATCTTACAGTTTTACTATAATCCGACTAACTTTCCAAGACCCAATCTTGCTGTACTAAGCACATCTTGGCAACAAACCACAACTGTGGTCAATCAAACCACTGGTTACTTTAAAGATAACAAAGGGTTACCGCAACCAATTGGCATCTATACCACAAACAATTGCAAATATCTTACACAAGGTAGCTTGATCAAGTTTGGTCCGCCTGCTGGTTATTATTTTAACAGTAACAATCGGTTGGTTGCTGGAACACCTACTGCTCCTGGCGACAAGATAGTTATCTGGGCAACAGTAATTGCAGTTGTGTTAGATGGCACTGCACAAGGGTTAGGTAACTTGCCTGACGGAATAGGTCCTGTTGCACTAAACAATTTTGTACCGGCTGGTGCACTAGCACTAGAAGTTATTCCTAAGTTTGTTGATGTACTTCCTACTGCACTGAAACAACAAATACTGCAACAAGTTGAACTAGCACGTAATTTTGGACTCGGGTATGATTACCTCAATGCAACCTGGTATCTCATCACCAGCACAAACTTAGCAACTGACTCGGCATTTAGCCTGGTTAATGCTCAGAATACAGCAGGATTAAATCTTGATGCTTCTTGGTTAGTCCAGTTTACCACAAATGGAGCCAAGTACACCGTAATTAGCCGTGGGCTTGATTACTTCTTTGCTAGTGTTATTGAGACACGCTTCTTCTTTGATGGTAGTGAAAAAGTATATGATCCCAAGACCGGGCTAGTCATCAATGACTTTGTGCGGGCTCTCAAGAGCAATAGTCGGCCAGATTCAAATCTACCGTTACCGTCTGACGTCACAATGGATATCATTGCACAACCAATTGAAAGTGATGGGTTTGTTAATGACTATCAAGTTGTTGTAAGTTTTACTGACAGTGACGGGGATGGTGTAGCAGACAACCCAGACTTTTTTAACGACTTAGTTGCACCTAATGTTAGTCCCACTACCAAATTGGTATTTTTACAGCTAGTGACTGACTTTGATAATCTAGAAAGATACTTGCCATTGGCGTCTGGTATTGTTAATACCATGTACGCTACGCTTGATGCAATTGAGTTAGTCAAGAGTGAATTTGTTAACGGTCAAATATTTTACACTACCACATCAAAATTGTTCTATGAACTAACAGTAGCAACAGTTAACGGTCTTGTTCAGCGTACCTTAACGCAACGTACTGATTTTATTGCACGTACCGGTAGACAAGATTTGTACTATCAGTACCGACATAACAGTGCACTTACTAATGTAATTGACCCGGGTGCAACCAATATTATTGATATCTATGTGGTGGTGCAGGAGTATTATACCGCGTATCAAAACTACATCAAGGATACCACTGGTACTGTACCGATGCCGACTATGCCGACCATTGCTGATCTCAGTACTGCATACGGCAGGTTAAATGACTTTAAGATGATATCTGATAATATCGTTCTTAACAGTGTGGTATTTAAACCATTGTTTGGCGCAAAAGCAGCCCCGGAACTACGTGCAACTATCAAAGTAGTCCGTGCTGCCAAGAGCACTGCTAGTATAAGCGAAATCAAGAGTCAAGTTATTGCCAATGTTAATTCTTATTTTACAATTGATAAATGGGATTTTGGTGACAGTTTCTTCTTCTCAGAACTATCTGCATATCTGCACAAGCAAATGGGTTCTATTGTGAGTTCAGTGGTACTAGTACCACTGAATCCATTAAAGACGTTTGGTGATCTCTATGAAATTCGATCAGCTCCCAATGAGATTTTTGTGAGCGCAGCCACTGTATCTGATGTTGAAGTGATCGAAGCACTCACACAGAGTAATATCCGCAGTCAGACGCCAGTAGCGGGTCTGTATCCTGTTAATGTAACAGGTTCTACAATATCAACAACAATTAGCCAAACAGGTGAGTATTAATAATGGCACGCAAAACTGTAGATTTATTACCAGAAATATTCCGCACTGACACTAACAAAAAGTTTCTTGCAGCAACACTAGATCAGTTAACACAAGAACCTGCGGTTAAAAAGACGTTTGGCTGGGTCGGTAGTCGCGTAGGGCCCGGTGTTAATCCAGCGGACAATTATGTAGTTGAACCAACGGCAACAAGAACAAACTATCAACTTGACCCCGGTGTTATTTTCTATAAAACCGAGACCAAGCGTGCCATTGATGCTATCACCTATCCAGGTATGATTGACGCACTGGCCCTTGAAGGCGCAAACACGCAATTAGAAGATCGGCTGTTTGAAAGCGAATACTACACTTGGGATCCGTTTTGTGACTTAGACAAGCTGGTAAACTACAGTCAGTATTACTGGTTGCCTGCTGGTCCAGATAGCGTAAACATCGGCGTAATACAGTATCCCACAGAGTACTCTTGGGACGTTATGCGAATTGACACGTTTGACACCAAGGCATATCGATTCACGGGCCTACGGGACGATAACCCATCTGTTACTCTAGTACGCGGTGGTACTTACAACTTTAATGTTAATCAAACCGGCAATGGATTTTGGATTCAAACTGTACCCGGTGTCAACGGCCGCTTGCCAGCATCGCCAAATATTTCCAGCCGCGATGTACTGGGTGTAGTTAACAATGGTAATCAATCAGGAACTGTAACCTTTAATGTTCCTTTAAAGACCGCACAGGACTTTTACTACACGTTATCAACAGTGCCTAATGCTGACCTGGTGTCAACAACTGTAAGTTTCTATGATCTAAACAATGTTTATGTTGAAGATTTTCAAGCAAGCTTTCCCGGCGGCATTGATGGAATTACTGGGCTCAATGGGCGCACTGTAATTTTTGTCAATCAAACCCCTACTGATCAAGATTGGACTCAGACCACCTTCTTTGATCCGCTAGTTCGCACTGCCCCAGTTAATGAACCTGATCCGCTTGACGACTGGCCCGGCAGCTACGACAGCTTGCCGTTTGATCAAGCCACAGTAATCACAGGTTTGGCAAATCGTTATTGTGTGTGGCAAATACAGTACATCACTGACGGCGATGGTCGACAGTATATGCAATTAAATGCAGCACGACCAATTGAAATTTTTGACAAGTTTCAAATTTCGTTTGGTACCCAGTATAGCAGCACACAATGGTATAAAACAGCGCAAGGGTACTTTGAACAGGTGCCCTTGCTGACCGCTGTGCTTGACACATTGTACTACCAAGACAGCACTTCGCCAGAGATGTTTGGGCGTATCCGTCTTGTGGATCCTGAGCAAAACGAGCCACTTGACATCAATGAGATCATTGGAGCACGTACTTACACCAGCCCTAATGGAGTGGTGTTTACTAACGGGCTTAAAATTCAGTTGCGTGGATTAGTTGATCCGCCAGAATTTCAAACACTTTCGTTCTATGTTGAGGGTGTTGGCTCTGGACCGGGCATTGATTTCCGCGTAGGATTTATTGACGGCGAAGCATACTTTGGGCCTTGGCACTACTATCAAAATCAAAAGAGAACAGGTTCAGAATATAATGCAGCAGAATACCAGCAAAATATCTATGACACTGTGGCCGAAAGCTTGGCCCACCCCGGCGCCGGAGGTCCAGTTGGAGCTGCGCTACCTGCCACAGGAATTGCCGGCGCCACACGCGGCAATGGTATTCAATTAATTCCGGTACGCGAACTTGTTACACCTGAAACATATACTCGCAGTGCCACTGATCCGTTCAGCAGCTCTCCGTATGATGCTTATGCATATGATGGCAGCTTAAATGCGCCACTTGTGCCGGATTACCTTACAATCAATCGTTCAGCACGAGATCGTAATGCCTGGAGCCGAAGCAACCGTTGGTTCCATATTGATGTAATCAACGCCACTGCCGAGTACACCAATCAAGTTGCTGTGCTTGACAACAATACTCGAGCCAAGCGTCCTATTGTTGAAATACGTGCCGGAACAGAACTTTATAATTTTGGAACACAAGGCAAGCTGCCAGTAAACATTATTGATTTTACTGAGACAGATGCATTCTCCAACATCAATGGCCAGCGTGGATATGCAGTTGATGGGTATCAATTTGTTACTGGAACACGGGTAATTTTTGCTGCAGATATTGATGCTCAAGTTCGAGACCGTGTGTTTGAAGTTCAATTTATTGATCCAAACAATTCTGGAATCTTGATTATTGATCTTGTTCCGGTCCCTGATAGTCTTGCTCAAGTCAACCAAACAGTAGTTTGTCTTAATGGAACCAACCGGCAAGGACAAAGCTTTTGGTATGACGGCACAGTATGGAATCTAGCACAAGCGAAAACCAGCGTCAACCAGGCGCCGTTGTTTAATGTTCGAGACGCACAGGGAGTAAGTTATGCTGATCGATCAGTATATCCTAGCTCAACATTTACCGGTAGTCGGTTGTTTGGATATACTGATGGTGGTACAGCGCGAACTGATGCTGTAATAGGATTTGCATTAAAATATCTCAACATTAACAATGTTGGTGATATCTTATTTTCCAACTACCTGTACACTGACAGCTTTATCTATGTGCGGAATAATGTCAGCTCAGAAATACCAATCAGCCAGGGATTTGTGCGGCAATATATTGACCGTACCCAGTTTAGCCCGTTAATTGGATGGCAAACTGCGGCCGCCGAAAATCGTAGTCGTCAAGTGTTCCGCTTTACTTACACTGGTGTACCACTGGAGTTTGATGTTCCGCCAGCATCCAATACAGTATATCCAGTGCTTCAACTGTTTATCGAGGGTGTATTTGTTGAGCCCACACGATATGTTGTGACCAGCACAGCCACCACCACCACTGTGACATTTACAAGTCTGCCGGTGATAGGCGCACTGATCGAGGCACAGCTTATTAGTGATGTACGTAGTAATTTTGCATACTATCAAGTTCCGTTGAACTTAGAAAACAATCCGTTGAATGAGAATAGTGATGCGTTTACTCTAGGCACTATCCGCAATCATTACAACAGCATCGGACAGAATCTTAAAAATATTCAAGGGCACATCAACGGGGCAAACAACACACGTGACTTAGGTGATATTATACCTTATGGTACTAATATTGTTCAAAATAGTTCTCCGTTAACTTTGACTGGTGTGTTTCTACGTCGCCAACAGTACGAACTGTTTAACTCGTTGCGATTCAACGGTCAAGAATATGAAAAGTACAAGGCTATTTTTCTGGATCTGGTAAGCAAGGGAGATTATGTTAACAATACTCCTACTCAAATCCTAGATCAAGTAATACTTGAAATCTCAGTTGGCAAGTCTGATCAACTACCGTTTTACTGGTCGGACATGATCCCATCTGGCGAAACTTATATCCTAAACACATATACCTATTCGTTAATTTCTACTCCGATATTTGATACTAATCAGGTATACAATTTCACTTCGTCGAACTTTCAAGGACTATTAGTTTACCTGAACGGCAACATTTTAACTGTTGGATACGAGTACACAGTAGGTGTCGATAGCCCTACAGTAACAATCACAGTGCCGCTAGCAGTAGGTGATACTATTGCGATTCGAGAGTACTCGGCAACCTATGGTAGTTATATACCCAACACACCGACAAAAATGGGACTGTATCCGGCATACCTTCCGCAAATTTTTGTTGATCAAACATCCGTAACTGATACCCTGGTTATTCAAGGGCACGATGGATCAATTACTCGCGCATTTGGCGACTACCGAGATCAAGTATTATTAGAGTTTGAAACACGAATCTTTAATAATCTTAAGATCAAGTCACCAATCCCAATTGACTTAGCTGATGTTTTACCTGGTCAGTTCCGCACTACAGATTACAACCTTGGCGAGATTAATCAGATACTAAGCACCAGTTTCTTGAGCTGGATTGGATGGAACAAACTAGATTATACTACTCAACGGTACTTGGCCAACAACCAGTTTACCTGGAATTACAGTCAAAGTGGAAATAGATTGACTGGTGATGTATTACCGGGTAACTGGAGAGGCATCTACAGTTACTTCTACGATACAATTTATCCCAACACCCGTCCCTGGGAAATGCTGGGGTTCAGTCAAGAACCCGGATGGTGGCAAAATGAATACGGTCCGGCACCGTACACTTCGGGTAACTTAGTGCTATGGGAAGACTTGCAAGCCGGACTTGTACGCGACCCTGCCGGGTTCTATGTATTGCAGCAATACAAGCGTCCGGACTTGCTGAGAGTTATCCCATCAGATTCTGAAGGCAACTTGTTAAGCCCGTTATCTGCTACCGTGGGCAATTATAGTGCAACCAGCTTCCGTCGCCCTTGGCAATTTGGTGACGACGGTCCGGTGGAAAATTCCTGGCGTTCCAGCAGCGCCTGGCCCTTTGCGGTCATGCGCCTGCTGGCTCTCACAAAGCCAGCCAAGTTCTTTAGTTTGTTTGAGGACAGAGACCGTTATGTATACGACCCTGCCCTGGAGCAATATCTCTGGGATGGGCGATATCGGCTGGATGCAAAAAATCTAACTCCGTTGTATGGCAATGGCACAAGCAAGGCCAGTTACATTAACTGGATTATCGACTATAATCGTCTAGGCGGAAATACCAGTACAGAAGATTTGAGTATTGGACTTGCAAACATTGGTGTGCAATTATGCTGGCGCACCGCAGCGTTCACCGATAAACAATATTTAAAAATTTACACTGAGCGTGGTACCCCTAACAGTTTGAACACTGGATTGATGCTGCCAGATGAAAGCTATCAGATCCTGCTTTACAAAAATCAAGCTTTTGAGCGTGCTGTATATAGCTCGGTGATTGTGCAGAGAACCGACACCGGATGGGCAGTAGTTGGCTACAGTACCACACGTCCGTATTTTGAGATTTTTGTTAGTCGAACAGCCGGCCCCAAACAGAATCTAACAGTTGTAAATGCCACAGCAACAATCAACACCACATTTACTAATGACATTGTGCAGGTACCGTATGGATATGTGTTTACAACATTTAATGGAGTGTGCGACTTCTTGGTCAGTTACGGCCGCTTGCTTAAAGACAAAGGGTTCACGTTTGATGCAAGAGAGAATGGATATGCGCTAGACTGGGTACAAATGGCCCGTGAGTTTCTGTACTGGATACAGCAGGGCTGGAGCGTGGGCAGCATGATTAATCTGAATCCAACTGCTACCCAGTTGAGCATAACTGTGCCGGGAGCAGTGGCAGAAAGTATTGCGACACCAACAGTCAACAACTTGATTCTGAATCAGAATCGTATTCCAATTCCTGGTAGTAGCCTTGTGATTGATCGGTTAGAGAATACCTTCACAGTAACCAGCATCAACAACGACACAATCAATTACATTGATTTGCGTTTTACCAGCTTTGAGCATTTGATTGCACTTGACAATGTTAGTATTTTTGCTGACTTGATCTATCAACCAGTGACTGGTGCCCGCCAAAGCCGAGTACAAGTATCGGGTGTGCTCAGTGCCGACTGGAACGGAACTGTTAACGCACCAGGCTTTGTTATTAATCAAGACACAGTAGTTGAATGGATCCCTAATCGCAAGTATGCCAAGGGCGAGATTGTACAGTTTAAGAATGATTATTGGGCAGCCAGCAAAATTATTGAACCTAGTCAGAAATTTGACTATGCATTATGGCTCAAGAGCAGTTACAATGAGATTCAGATTGGATTGTTACCAAACTCGGCCACAGCCAGCGATCAGCTTGCTACCAGTTATAGTGTCTATGATGCTAACTTAGAGCAAGAAGTTGATTTATTCTCGTTTGGATTAATCGGATTCCGTCCAAGAGAATATATGCAGGCGCTGAATCTTGACGACATAAGTCAAGTTAGCTTATACCAACAATTCTTGGGCACTAAAGGCACACTTCGCAGCGCCGAGTTGTTCACCTATGCTAACGTTGGTAAAGAAACCAGTCAGTATGACATTTATGAATACTGGGCGATCCTTAAGAGTCAGTACGGTGCAACTGCGAACCGCAACTATGTTGAGCTGTTACTTAATGAGGCACTGTTCAAATCAGATCCAGCATTGATTCAAGTTGTTAATCCTGGACAGACGAGCAGGGCTGATCAAATAGTTCTGTTGGAAAATGTCTGGAAAAGCAGTGCCAAGCTTACATCGCCTGATTTCTTACCTACTACCAATGTCGTGGTAGGCGATAGTATTTTGCCAAGTGCAGGATATGTTGATCTTGATGATGTTGATGTTACTGTGTTCAGCCTCGATAATCCACAAAATGTAAATGCAGCATTGTCAACTGTGGGTGTGGGAACAACCATTTGGGTCGCAAAAATCAACAGCTATAACTGGGGTGTATTTCGTTCAGACCCTATTCAGGGCCAGATTGTTACAGTAAGCGACAATCTTGATGGCTTTGTATTAGTGACGTTTAACGCTGCTCACGGCCTGTTGAAAAGCGATTATTTGGTTATTAAGTATTTTGATCCGGCAATCAACGGCATCTACCGTGTGCAGTCAATCCCGGGAATTTACTCGGTATTGATCAATTACACCTTTACTGATGGCCGAGACGTTGCAACTGGTACAGGGTTAGGATTTACCCTACAGACATCACGAGTTGCACAACCATCAGATATTGTAAATTTACCTTATGCTAAGTCCTTGTTACCTGGTGCCAAGGTCTGGGTTGACAACAATGGGCAATCTCATTGGACTATGTTGGAAAAAACCGACGTATTTAAAGGGGTACAAGAATTTACACCAACTGTCCAAGAAAACGGCCAGAAATTTGGTGCAGCGATTGCACAAGGGTTTCGAAATCTTAGCGCATTAGTAGGCGCACCTGGCTACAACAGCGGAGAAGGTGGCATTTTTAGTTACGTCAAGGAGTCGTCGGATCGGTATGTGCAAGATGAAATTATCATCACTTTGGGTACTGCTAACACGTATGGATTCGGTAGCACAATTGACGTCGGTAATCAGACCTGGGCAATCGCTGGCGCCCCAGAAAGTGCCAGCGGCATTGGATATGCAGTTACAATTTATCGCCCGGCTAATACACCACAGTTTGAGTTACGGCAACTGCTAGTTGCACCCGACGCAGATGGCTCAACGATCGTTGAGTTTGGCTACAGCGCAACCATTAGTCAAGACGAGCACTGGATGTACATTGGTGCCCCGGGCGAAAACAAAGTTTATGCATATGGGTTACAATCGGTTGAAGAACGAGTTACTGAATACAGTACTAGTCCCGGGGTTATTGTTTATTCTCTATTGCCGATTCTCGGCAATACCTCCCTAACTGACACACAAATTGGTGTAGTTTTAAACAATCAAATCCTTATTCTTAATACCGATTATCAGATTAGCGGCACTAATGTTATTTTAGGACAGTCGCCACCACAAGGACAACGACTAGTACTCAGTCGCCGTAGTGTAATTCAACTTGATACTGCTAATTACAACAACGTGTCTGGTACAGTATCCCCTGGCGGCGGTGCAGGCGCAACATTCCTGGTTAACGTTGTACGTGGGAAATATAGTGTTAGCATTACTGCGCCTGGAGATAATTATACCCCTGGTGATCAGATTACTATCTTGGGGACCGACATTGGCGGGGCATCTCCGGCAAATAACCTAGTGATCACAGTTGAACAGACTGGCCCAACCTATAACACAATAGTCAATGGTGCTGCAACACAGCTTACTGTATCGAGCACTACCGGTCTCGAAGCAGGACAACAGATATATTATTATTCCGGATCAGGGTCAATCACTGCTGGTACAGAAATCGTATCAGTTGACAGCGCAACTCAATTTACTATTGACACTCCAATCCCTGGATCATCTAGTGTCGGCTATACTTTAGTATTCTTTGCTGACTTAAACCCAATTACACAATTGAACTCCGATGTTCAAACCGGGTCTGGCGATGACACAACTGCATCGTTTGATATCACAGTTGAGTTGTCCACAGTTAGTTCAAGTAATATCTTCTCGTTTACCGTTGCAGTTAACGGAGTTCTGTATCGTCCTTATATTGATTACACTTACTCGTCGGGCGTTGTGACATTTGACAACTTGGCACCGACATTCCCGGCACTAGGTGATAGTATTATTGTATCATCCCGCGATTATTGGGATCCAATTGCTACATTGACTCCGGCTACAGCAGCCGGGACAGACCGATTTGGACATAGTGTTACGACCACTACAGATGGCCGACAACTCATTATTGGTTGCCCTGATGTTGATGTGGTCGGTGAAGAAACCTACACCAAAGCAGGTAAAGTTTATATCTACTGTCGAAGTGTGCAGAGATTTCAAGTTACAAATGCGTCTCAATTGTCGTATACCACAGTAGAGACACCTATTGAGCCAGTAGCAGTATTGCATAACGGTGAATTCTTAGTAAACTCAGCTGATTATCTTGACGGCAACTATTCGCTGTCTGGCAATGTTGTTACGTTGTCAAATTCAGTCTCACTCACAGTCGGGGACACTATTGAAATTGAAACAAATCAATTTCATCTAGTCCAGGTAATTGAATCTACTACACCTAATAATAATGCTTCGTATGGTGCTGCGTTAGACATCTGTGTTAATAATTGCAGTTTGTATGTCGGTGCCCCAAATGATAGTACTGCATTACCACAAGCAGGCTCAGTTGAATTTTTATCAAATCCCAGCCGTGTGTACGGAACAACCACCTCAACAATTGCTAACCCAACCCTGAGTGTTGGAAATTACCTAAGTGTCAATGACGTATTTGTTGAGGTTACCGGAACATCAATTGCTGATCTAATCAGTGACATTAACGCTACAATTGACTCTGGGGCGTTGCCTAATGTAACTGTGACAGCAACTAACGACGTCACGTTGATCGGCACCGGATCAACTACAGTGTATAACATCGGATCCATCTATTCTGATGCAAGTGCATACACTACTGTGGTCTATGTAAATGACGTGTTGCAAACATACACAACTGATTACACCTATGATAATACTACCGAAGAAATCACATTTGTGTCTGCTCCAGTGTCCGGTGCAGCAATTGTTGTAGTCAGCGGTCGTATCGTATTTGCAGTAAAGAATTATAATTCAGCTCCTGTAAGAAACAAACTTCGGGTATTACCGGGAACTGGTGCTGTGCTAGATGATTCGTCAAACGCCAGTACTGTGTTTGATGATCTTGGATTTGACACCTATGTTTGGGTGCAGACACTTATTAGCCCAGTTCCGCAAGATAGGGCAAGCTTTGGTAAGAGTGTGTTTATCAGCGACCAAGTAACATCGTTGATAATTGGTGCGCCCAACGGCAGTACTATTGCTGCCACCACATTTGATCATGGAAAAACTTATTTTGATTCATTTAGTACTGCATTTGCTGATGTCATCATTGAAAGTGGGGCAGTTTATGAGTACGACATGTTGCCTGCGGCAAATCCTAGCCTGACTAATCCGGCAAAATTTGTATTTGGTCAACAAATCTATGACAAAGAAATTGTAGCTTATGGTAAATTTGGAACAGCACTTAACTATACCACAGGGGAACTGCTGGTAGGAGCCCCGGGTCGTATCAACGCTATCAATGTTGACGGAACCCCGTCAGTTGATTGGGGGCGAATGGTGCAGTTTACAAATCCCACACACGCACCTGCTTGGCGGCCGCGCAGAGTGCAGCAACCTGTAGTCGACATTAACTTGCTAAACACAGTGTTCATGTATGATCGTGTCAGTGGTGCACCAAAACAGTATTTTGATTACTTTGATCCTTTGCAAGGCCGCATGCTTGGTGCAATAGCACAAAACGTTGATTACACCGGTGCAATTGACCCGGCTGCTTACAACATTGGAACTGTTAACAATTACGGGGTGCAGTGGGCCGAAGCCCGAGTTGGGCACATTTGGTGGAACACAACAAATACACGATTTATTGATCCCAATCAAAATGATATAGTGTATGCTAGCCGTCGATGGGGGCAAGTGTTCCCGGGCAGTATCATTGAAGTATTCCAATGGATAGCAAGCCCAGTTCCGCCAATTAACTACACAGGTCCGGGAATCCCTTACGCCTTCAACAGCTACACTGCAACCTCATCAGTAAATGAGCAAGGCTTGTTTATTGTTACTTACTACTTCTGGGTTGCCGGACTAGTGACAGTAAACCAACAAGCTAAGAAAACACTGAGCACCAACACTATTGCACAGTACATTGCAAATCCGCGTGCAAGTGGTATCCCGTATATTGCACCTGTTAATTCCAGTACTGTTGCAGTATATAACGGGCTCGAATATATTGTCGCCAACGATACTGTATTGTATGTTGAATTTGATCAACAGTTTAACGAAAGTACAGTGCATTCGGAATATCAACTGATATCCACTCGTTCAGATGGGTTCTTAAATGCTGGCTTGTATCAAAAGTTCCAGGACAGTTTCAGTGGTGAAGATCTTAAAGGTGCTGCAGTACCTGATCCGTTCTTGAACCCTAGCGAAAAGTACGGCGTGGCCACACGGCCTCGTCAGAGCATGTTCCGTAATCGTTTCCTGGCATTGCAAAATTATCTTGGCGAAGCTAACACCTTGTTAGCCCAGCTTCCGATTACAGAAATGCGCAAGTTCAATCTGTTAAACAGCTCAGAACCAGAGCCATCGGCTACATCGGGTGCCTGGGATAAACGTCTAGCAAATCAGGAAGAATTAGCATATCAAAATCTAGCAGAGGTTCCGGTCGGATACCGATATCTTGTTGTTAACGATAGTGAATACAATGGCTTGTGGACAATTTACCAAATCACTGTAACTGGCCCACAACAACTGCGGTACCTTGTACTGAATCGGGTACAGACATATGATACAAAGAGATACTGGAGTTATCAAAATTGGTACCTGGCCGGATACAATCCACTAACACGCCCTGTCACAGAGGTCCCTAACGTCTCTGCATTATTGACCTTGACTGTGGCCGAAGGTAGTTCAGTCAAGATTACTGCTAATGCACAAGGCAAATGGGAAATTTATCGATATACTAATGCAACTTGGGTTCGTGTAGGATTGCAAACTGGAACAATTAAATTCTCCAATTATCTCTGGGATTACAAGGCCGGCCGTTTTGGGTTTGACGTTGAAGTATTTGACGCCCAGTATTACGATCAAGAGCCCACTATAGAAACACGCAAAATAATCCAGGCCATCAATCAGGAATTATTCATTGATGATTTAGCGATCGAACGTAATAACCTACTGACCTTGATGTTTAACTTTATTCTTAGCGAACAACAAGCACCGTTGTGGTTGACCAAGACCAGCTTGATTGATGTTGACCATACAATTCGTCAGCTATTGCCTTATCAGATCTATCGGGAAGACAATCAAGACTTTGTGCTGAATTACATTCAAGAGGTTAAACCGTATCATGTACAGATTCGACAGTTTAATCTAATATACAAGGGCCTTGATCAGTTCTTGGGATCGCTCACTGACTTTGACCTTCCGGCCTATTGGGATTCTACTCAAGGATTGTTTGTAAGTCCAGTACTTGATAACTCGGGCACATTGAGTACAACATCAAGTGTACCATCTACATCTACGGTATGGCAAACTTTCCCCTGGAATCAGTGGTATCAAAACTATTTGTTAACAGTAGATTCTGTTATTATGATTAACAACGGATCAGGCTATACTTTTGAACCTGCAGTAGTAATCACAGGAGACTGTGCAGTTGCTGCTGAACTAGTTGCAAAAATCAACAGTGCAGGACGAGTAATTGGAATTGAAATTATCTCTGCTGGATCAGGGTACAGCGAAACACCGGTCATTACCATTGTAGGTGATGGAGTCGGAGCAAGAGCATATGCCAATATGAGTAACGGACTAGTGCGTAATATTAAAACTACTATCAAGTACGACCGCTACCAATACCAAACTGATGTACAAGAGTGGGTACCTAATGAGAACTACGACAACGGCACACTTGTTCGTCACATCGACCGTGTGTGGGAAGCCAGTAGCGATGACAGCTCCGGTGTACAAAGCGAAACTTTTGATCCACAACAATGGACCATTGTCCCTGCTGGCAACCTAAGTGGTGTCAACCGTACTATGGGCTATTATGTTGCGACCCCTAACGAGCCGGGACTTGATCTCGCGCTGTTGATTTCTGGCGTTGATTATCCAGGTGTTCAAGTGTATGGTCCGGACTTTGATCAAGACACTGGATTTGATGTCGGAAACTTTGATATTAACCCTTATGATAATATTGCATACGGGCCAGAGGGACTGCCAACATATGACCCTGCAATTCTTGATGCTATCTACGAAAGCAACTTTGTCGATCCGTATCTGGGAGTAGGTCCAGCTGCAATTGATGTAGATGGCGGTGCGTTTGTTGATACTTACTCAAGTCACGCGCCAGAGGAACTTGTCCCAGGCGCAATATTTGACACCTTAGATCTTCGCGTATACACTACCCCGGGAGCTGACTGGCAGAGTGACGGTCATGGATTCCCGTTAGGATCAATTGGTTATCAATTCTCTATTGCTGGAACCAGCTATAGTTTTGCTGATTTACTTGAATTTCCGAGCGCAATTCGACTGTTTAACAAGACCGTGGGCAACGAGTTAGTGCCATCAGTTGATTATGTAGTTGATTGGGTCAATCAAACAGTGACCGTTAATTCGGGCGTTGTTACAGGTAATACTTTATTGATTAACGTTTACGAATTAGGTGGAGGAAATCAATTCTACCGTAATCGTTACAATGGTGCAGACATCGGTAACACTGTTGTAGTTCCTGTCGCATACAGTCTTATCTCAGAGGTTGTGGTGTTTGTGAATGGAATATTTGTTACTGATTACACCTATAACGCAATCAACATTTCAGACACTGAAATTGTGTTTTCTGCGGCCTGGGCCGGTACTGATGATGTTGTGGTTACAATACTAGGATCAGAACTCCCAACCACATATAGCTGGAGTCTACCAGTAACTGAGTACTTTGTTAGTGCAGGTGAACTTGTATATACTTTAAGCAAATATCTAGGTGGGACAAATCCGGCCAACGTGATTGTTGAGAAAAATGGGGTTCGTGCTCGGCCAGTCGAGGGTGTAGAATATATTGGAGATGGCTCAAGTCTTGAATATTATTTGCCTATACGTGGTGGGTACAGTCAGGCTTTAATCGCAGACAATGATGTTTCAGTGTTTGTAAACAACGTTCGCTTGACACTAGGATCACAGTTCACAGTAACACCGTATACCGGAGATCCAAGAACTGTTATTCTAGCCGAACTCCCACTTATCGGGACAGAAGTTGTAATCACTGTGAGCACTGCATCTGTTTATACTATTGTTGGCAATGTGTTAACATTTAAATCTGGCAGCGGGTTCATACCTATTATAGGCGATGTTGTTTCAGTAACCACCTGGAATGATACTGCACAGCAAAACATTTTGACACAGGTGTTTGTGGGTCCAGAAACAGTTGGTACTGTAACAACCGAATCATATGACTCAACTCTGTACGATGCTGGATCAATAACAGGCGACCCCGGGTCATACGATTACAGTGTAGGCACAGTTATTCAAACCAATAGATTTGATACCGGACGTATTATATCTAATTCTAATCGTGTCATGGTATCATTGTCAGGACTTTACATATACGAAGGGCTGGATTATGTTGTTGATGGAACTGCTATCGTAATATCTGGGCCTCCAATTGCGGTTAATGCAGTGGTGGCTATTACCAGCTTTACACAAAGTGTAGTACCGGGCGGTATTGCTTTCCGTATATTTCAAGACATGCGCGGACGACAAAGCGCTTACAGAATTACAGCCGGTACCACTACTCAACTTGTATCTGCGTTGAATAGTGACGATACAGTAATCTATGTTGATGACGCAGGTAAACTGTCTGAGCCAAATCTAACTGCAGGATTATTTGGCTTGATTACAATTAATGGAGAGAGGATCACATATCGTACCCGGGATCTCGCAACCAACACACTAAGTGGATTGCGTCGCGGAACCGCCGGTACAGCAGCAGCTGATCATGCTGTTGGATCAGCAGTGTACGACATCGGTATCGGCAATTTGTTGCCAGTAGAGTACCAAGATAGAATAATTACACAAAACTTCCTAGGGAATGGTACAGAAACTGTATTCACTGCAACAGAAATCTCAATATCTAGCCTGGACAGCACCGAGCTAGTTGAAGCAGTTGAAGTGTACGTGGGCGGGATTAAACAAATGGGCGGGTACATTATAATTGCTGACTCTCCGGTTGCAATTGCATTTACAACAGCTCCTGCAGCAGGTTATCAAGTAAGTATTCAAATTCGGCAAGGACTAAGCTGGTATCACCCAGGAGTTAGTACTCCAGGTGACGGAATCTGTCTACAAGATACAAATACTTTGGCCGCTAGGTTTATTCGTGGTAATTACGGCAGGTAAATAACGTATGGACCAAAAGCAACAAAACACCCCTACACCCAAGCCACAGTCCGCCAGACCTGGCCCTGTCCCTAATGAAGTGGCAGGGTTTAGTGTGGATGGAGTTGTAAAGATATTTGACCCATCCACAAAAGAAGTTTTCGTGGAGATACGATCATGATGGACCTGGGACCTGCCAAAATTGAGGGATTTTTAAAGATTTATGATCCCGTCACCCAAGAAGTGTTTGTGGACAAATACAATGCCATCCATTATGAAAATATGAGTTTGGCGTTGGCACAGACTCTTGCTAACAAAAATTTAGGGTTTATCTATGCAATGGCGTTTGGTAATGGTGGTAGCTCTGTGGATCCTACTGGTGTGATCACATACTTGCCCCCAAATACCACCGGGCAAAACGCAGACCTCTACAATCAAACCTACATCAAAGTAGTCGAAGATGGTAGTGCAGCCAACACTGACCCTACTCGCAATAATCTTACAGTGCTACACACTTCGGGTAAAGTGTACACTGATGTGTTAGTGACCTGCTTGCTAGATTATGGCGAGCCACCCGGGCAACAAGCGTTTGACAACAGCACAAATTTTAACGGTGAATTCGTTTTTGACGAATTAGGACTTAAATCTTGGGAAGGTAGTTCAGATAATCTTATGTTGATCACTCATGTGATATTCCATCCAGTTCAGAAGAGTCTAAACCGTCAAATTCAAATTGATTACACGGTTCGCATTCAGACTCTGACAAACTTGAGCGCAACATAAATATGATGTATTATTTTCCTATAAATAGTAATAAGACGGAGTAAACGACAAGATGGCCTATACCATTAACTTAACAGATGGCACTATTTTTGCAACAGTAGCAGATGGTACCATTAACACTAGCTCGAGTATGACTCTAGTTGGTAAAAACTATGCCGGTTACGGTGAATTCCTAGACGAGAACTTTATTCACTTGCTAGAGAATGGATCAAACACAGTGCAGCCCGGCGCACCGCTAGTGGGCCAGCTGTGGTGGGACAAAGCTAATAATTTATTGAAGGTCTACAACGGTAGTGTCTTCAAAGTTATTGGCTCGGCTACAGCTAGTGCAACAGCACCGGTCAGTAATGTTCAGGGCGATCTTTGGTATGACAGTACCAATGCGCAGCTCAAAGTTTGGTCTGGTGCCGCCTGGATCTTAGTTGGGCCGGCTAGCACTGCTGGCCAAGGCACTTCGGGCGCAGTTGTTATGACTGTTACTGACAGCTTGTCTGCTGACCATGTGGTTGTTATGTTTTATGTTGAGAACGATGTTGTTGCAATCCTGTCAAAGGATGCTACGTTTACTCCACAAACTTTAATTACTGGATTTGCTACAATTAGTCCAGGCATGCAACTAAGTACCGCAGTCAGCAATAACCTGTTCCGTGGCACTGCAACTGATTCACAACTCCTTGATGGTATCGACAGTACTGGTTTCTTGAGTGCGACCAGCAACGATACCACCACTGGGACGTTGGGCATACTTAACAATAGTGGCCTAGCTGTTGGTCTTAATAGCGATGCCCGTATCTTGGTCAGCGGCGCCGATGTCTATCTGCGTAATCAAACACAAGACGGCAACTTGCTAGTGCAAGTTAATGTTGGCGGAGTTAACACCACAGTGCTTAATGTTGCTGGCGCAACTGGCGTAGTTAGCTCTCCTACTGTGTTGAGTGTTACTAGCTTGGTTAATGGCAACGGTAACGGGGTTGGCAACATTGGCGCATCAGGCGGATACTTTAATACGGTATTCGCCAAGTCTACATCAGCACAGTATGCTGACGTTGCTGAGAGATTTGCAGCCGACGAGGTTATTGCTCCTGGCACCGTGGTTGAATTGGGCGGCACCGCTGAAATCACCACATCCTTGCTTGAACTAAGTGAAAATGTGTTTGGCGTAATAAGTACTCAAGCAGCTTATCTAATGAACTCAGCAGCAGGTGACGACGCAACCCATCCACCAGTTGCAATGACTGGTCGTGTTCCGGTTCGCGCGGTTGGTAAGGTATTCAAGGGAGACCGTTTGGTTTCGGCTGGAAATGGACTTGCTAGATCAGCAAAACTTGGTGAGGCAACGCATTTTAATGTGTTAGGCCGAGCGCTAGAAGATAAATTAACAGATGCAGAAGGCGTTGTCGAAGCCATTGTAGCATCAAAATAAGGATCAAACATGACTTACACCGTTGGCAGCTTAATTCAAGCAGCGGATTATAATGGCTTTGTTAGCTTAAACGTTGGGGCTAACGTTAACAACGTTTGGGCAACTGGTGCTACTAACAGTGGATATGGGCAATCTGCACTGTCAAATGTGTCAGTTGCAGGTACCGTAACAGCCACACAATGGGCCGGACTAGTTAACAACATCCAATCAATGGCCAGTCATACTGGAGCCACAACTACTGCAAGAACAGCACCTGTGGTTGGCAACACTATTACGGTATTATCGGCAGTAAATACCGATCTTACTACAATAACAGCAAACCGTGCTAATGCTGTAGCAAGTGGCACTCAGTACGGTACATTTACTGGTAATATAAGTAAAACTACTGCAACAGGATCGGGCGCAGCCGCCTGGACCATTACCTTTACTCATACAATCACCTGGGCCAGCGCCGATGCTGCACGTTATTTCTTCAATGCCGGTGGCATAGTCAGATGGCAGACAAAAAAGACTGCTGATACTACAGAGTCTGATACTGAATGGAATGACTTGGCAAATACGCTAGTTGGTAATATTAATATCACCGGCGGCGGCACAGCAAGTATTGCTGGTACAAACTATACAGGTACCACCAAAGTTGGCGGAACAGGAACTCCGACAACATTATTAACCGCAACTGGATGGTATCAGTTACTTACGACTGATACGACCATTTACAAGCAATTTGCTGATACTTCACCTTATACGGGTCAGTACATTCAAATAAATGCCAAAACAGCAGGAACAGGCACACAGCTGGTACTGACAACAACCTGGGTTGATCCTGGTGGTTCAGGTGCAGGATCGTCAGACGATATCTCCGGCGGCACCGCAGTAACAAGTCCAGCTACCACATTTGGTGCAGCTACTGCGCCAACTACGTTAGTTACCTATCTCCCACCAAGTTCCACTTACCTTACTACAGCAAGTTGGGGCACACCAACTATTGCTGCCACAGTGGTGTAAAGGAAAAATTAACATAGTAAAGGGCCAACAAGGCCCTTTACTTTTGTCTAGTATTTCTGTATAATAGTCGCTATATGGATACTGATCAACTTATCGCTCATTCACGAGCACGATTTGACCACGAGTCTGCTCGTCGGTTACTTAACGAAAAATACATAGCCAAGATGCTGTTTGCCCATGCCGGCGGCATGTGGCGTGCCGGACCAGAGTTGCTGACGTTGTTGCATGCCTGCCCGGAACAAGATGTAGTACTGCTAGATCTCTATAACACCCCAATTCAAGTAAACACCTTAGATCTGCAACTGCTGGCTCATAGCCGCTGGCAAGAACAAATGAACGCCTGGTTAGTGGAGTTTGAACAAGTTAGCAAACAACGATGACAACTGGTGCATTAATCTTTGCATTTAACAATTCAGAAATTGACTATTTGGCCATGGCTGCTTGGTCTGCTGCCCGGATTCGCCGTCACTTGAATATCCCTGTTGCAGTGGTAACTGACAGCACAGAGTGTGTAGATGCATTTGACAAAGTAATTCACGCTGTGCCAGAAGGATCAGGCACACGGCATTTTACTGATTTTGGTACCAATGTTTCCTGGCACAACGCCAACCGCACCACAGCATACGAGCTAACCCCCTGGGATCAGACGCTAGTATTAGATGCTGACTATGTAGTTGCCAGCATGCAACTTGCGTACACATTGCAGGCGCAGCAAGACTTCCTTTGTCACCGCCTGGCATATGATATTACAGGATTACAAACATTTGATGACCTAAATTACTTTGGCCGCAACTGTATGCCAATGCATTGGGCTACGGTTATGATGTTTAGACGCAGTACCACGGCTGAGTTAATTTTTAAAAGTATGCAGATGGTCCGAGAAAATTGGAAACATTACTGCAACTTGTACGGAAACCCGCGCAGCACTTACCGTAACGATCATGCACTGAGTATAGCACTTAACATAGTTAATGGGCATGTGTTGCACCAACCCGACATTGCCTGGTCCTTGGCTAGCTTGACCCCGGAACATGAACTGGTACAAACTGATGCGGACCAGTTTAGGATCAACTATCAAACAGCACAATCGCAGAGAAAATGGATAGAGCTCAAAGGCCAAGACTTCCATGCCATGGGTAAACGTACTCTAATGGACATTGTTGCCCATGCTTGAAGAACGCGGATACCTAATCCCTGCTGTCAACACAGACACAGTTGACTATGTGAATTGCGCTAGACACCTGGCCCGAAGCATACATCGGCTACATCCTGCAGCCCGTGTATGCTTATTAACTGATACAGCAGTGGCGGAACCTGACTTTGATATTGTAAGAACACTGCCAGCTGGAAATCTGGGTGGTTTTGCCAATGATTGGCAAGTGTTTAGAGCCAGCCCGTTCCGTCAGACTATCAAGTTAGAAGCTGATATGATTGCAGCCTCCCCCATTGACCACTGGTGGACAATGTTTGAACACCGTGACGTTGTTGTTAGTCAAGGCGCAAGAAATTTTTATGATCAGCCTGCTACCAGCCGCCGCTATCGCAAACTGTTTGATGACAACAACCTGCCTGATGTCTACAACGCTATAACTTACTGGCGACTGAGCGCAACAGCGCAAGAATTTTTTGAATGGGTACGCCGTATATTTGAAAACTGGGCTCAGTACCGTACCTTACTCAAGTTCCCCGATGAGGCTGCTACCACTGATGTTGTGTACGCAATGGCCGCACAAATTATGGGGCCTGAACGTGTAACATTGCCACCGGGCGTCGGGCCGCAGATTGTACACATGAAACGATATATAAATCCTATTAATACCAACGACTGGACCCAGGAACTGGTCTGGGAACATACTGATCCTGGCTTACGTGTTAACACAGTTGCACAATGGGGAATGTTTCACTATCATGTTAAGACCTGGCTATGAGTAACGAAACCACAGACAACTTCTGGGCCGCCTGGGCCGCCTGGGATCGTGCTGATCCCGCCCCGGTGTTTTATAGACTGTATTATGACGAGTCAGGCATGCCAATTGTGTACAGCATGGAGGATTTGCCAGGTAACTATATTGAGATCGATCATGCTGCCTATGCAACACAATCTTACCAGGTACGGGTCGTGGATCAACAATTAGTAACAGTAGAGTCTAAAACCCCAGCAATTGCTAAATTAATCCCTGATGCTGAGAACGGCACACCCTGTGCGCCCGGTGATGTTAGTGTTGTAGTATCGGTCCAGGCACCGCATATCAAATGGACAAAGAAATATGAAAGTTGATGTAGCAGAGTTAGATGTAGTTTATCTAAGCTATGATGAACCGCAGAAGGAAGAGTTCTGGATCAAGATTCGGAACATGGTGCCGTGGGCACGCCGTGTAGACGGAGTCAAGGGCAGCGATGCAGCGCACAAGGCAGCAGCAGAAGCAAGTGATACCGAACGGTTCATCCTGATCGACGGCGACAACATGCCGGATCCTGCGTTCTTTAATCAAACACTAGATCTACCCACAGCGGATTACCAAAACGCAGTGTTCCGTTGGCGCGCCCGTAATCACATCAATGGACTCATGTATGGAAACGGGGGCATGAGTTCCTGGACACGTGCTTTTGTGCGCAACATGCGTACACATGAGGCCACGGATGGACGCACAGAAACACAAGTAGAGTTTTGTTTTGATCCACTGTACTGGTCCATGCATGACTGCTTCTCTACCACATACCCGAATGGATCTGCACAGCAGGCCTGGCGAGCCGGGTTTAGAGAAGGCGTCAAGATGTGCCTGGACAAAGGACGCAAGCCCACCTTAAGCGAGTTCAGAGATCGTGTACACTACCGTAACCTTGACAATCTTACAGTATGGCAAAACGTCGGACAGGATGTTGAGCACGGCGACTGGGCCATTGCTGGCGCCAGGTTAGGTACATTCAAGACCATGCTAAGTAAGTGGGACTATACAGAAGTGCAGTCGTTTGACGCGCTTGAACAAATATGGAATGAGGTTCATATGCAAGGAGCCCAGCACATCATTGCCTCTACTGCAGTGGCACTTAATACACAACTGGGACTCCCAGTTAATGTGTTCGACGCAGATCAAAGTAGATTCTTCAAACACCACTACCGTAGCAATTGGCACAGCCGTGGTGTCATGGTACGAGAGATTGATGTTATACGGCAGCAAGAAGGTTGGTAATGCAAAAAAAAATTCTAGTTTGCGGTGCCGGGGGATTTATTGGCACACATCTGGTAGAAAGTCTAAAAGAGCAAGGACATTATGTTGTTGGCGCTGATGTAAAGTATCCACTTTATTCAAACACAGCAGCAGATAAATTTCATATTTTAGATTTACGAGAACAGCTCCTGGTGAGGTCTTTATTTCAAACATATACATTTGATGAAGTTTATCAACTGGCATCAGATATGGGCGGCGCCGGCTATCTTTTTGTTGGAGACAATGATGCAGATATCATGCACAACTCTGCCGTGATCAACTTGAATGTACTTGATTCAATTCGTAAATTTAAAGTAAAGAAAGTTTTCTACAGTTCAAGCGCATGCATATATCCAACCTATAATCAGGAAGACCCAGACACCCCTTTGTTGACAGAAGATAGTGTATATCCTGCCAATCCCGATAGTGAATATGGTTGGGAAAAATTATTCAGTGAGCGCTTGTATCTTACCTACGCACGTAACTATAGAATCAATGTTCGTATAGCACGGTTTCATAATATATTTGGGCCACGCGGATCCTGGAATGATGGTAAAGAAAAAGCTCCTGCTGCACTGTGTCGTAAAGTGGCCATGTGCGAGCCAGGGGGAAATATTGAAGTTTGGGGACCGGGCATGCAGACCCGTAGTTTTTTATTCATTGATGAATGCATCGAGGGTATACATCGTATCATGAATAGCAAGTGCACAGTGCCTGTTAATTTAGGTAGTACACGATTGATTTCTATTAATAATCTAGTGTTGTTGATTGCAAAGTTGCACAACAAGCAAGTGCATATTCGCAATATCGACGGTCCTGTTGGAGTCATGGGGCGTAATAGTGATAACAATCTGATCAAAGAAACAATTAACTGGGAGCCCGATGAAGATTTAGAATCAGGCCTAATTAAAACATACGCCTGGATAAATGAACAAATTCAAACAGACATAAGAAAGAAGTTACATTAAATGTTTATTGTTTCGGGAACCAATGATAAATTTTGGAACTTATTAGAATTTGTCGAATATTTAACAAAAAATCAACACCAGGATATTGAGTTTAAAATTAATCCAGAAGCTATTTGTCTTAAAAGTTTAGGTGTTTTTAAAATCCTGGACTTGTTTGATTTCAAGTCAGTGACAATTCACACTAAAAACTTATTAGAATCTCATCCGCATTATAAGATAATAAATCGCTGGCATAATCCTTGGATTGCTACGACGCCCTTGATTGATACAACATTACATTGCTGGACACAAGAAAATATTTTTTTAAGCATGTATCATCGACCGACTGCAAACAGATTGGGCATGGCTAGTTATTTGTTTTCTCACCACCGAGATTCTAGTATTGTTCATTTTCCGTATGAAACAGATGTTGATGCTATAACATTATTTGAATTTGATAAATTAGCAACTTTTGGTAATGATAATCTAGCAAATGTATCAAATCTACTGAGTCACATGCCGTTGCGTTATTTTCCCGGCACCCTTGACGGAATTAGAAAACAGTGGCAGTATTATTACAACCAGGCCGACGGTATAGAGACATACTCAAAAATTTTTGTAGACATAGTAAGTGAGGCCCATGTGGCCGGAAGAACATTTTATCCTACAGAAAAAACATGCCGTCCCATGTGGTTAAAAAAACCATTTATAATTTTTGCCAGCCGTGATCATCTTGCTTATTTGCGCCAAATAGGCTTCAGAACATTTGCAGATTTCTGGAACGAAGACTACGACGGGTACGATGGCCGAGATCGGTTCGTGAAGATACTAGAACTGATAGACATGTTAGCAAAAAAATCAATCAAAGAATTAACAACGATGTATTTGGATATGCAGTACACGCTAGACCATAATTACAAGTTACTGCAAACACAGCAGTATAAAACTGAAATTACACTAATCGAATAACAATGTCTACTAAACATAATATCTATCTGTTCCAACCTCAACACGCGGTTGAATTTAGGAAAGAAATCAATTATTGGATTCCCTACAGTGTTGGATGTCTATGGAGCTATGCTAGCCAATTTACAGAAATCACAGATAACTTTCACCTGGCAGGATTAATTTTTCGTCGTGAAGATCCTGCAGTTGTATTATCTCGCATGGAGAATCCGGTATACTGTGGATTTAGTGCTTATACTTGGAATTCACAGTATTGTTTGGTGTTAGCTGAGATGATAAAAAAACAATGGCCCAACTGTATAATTCAGTTTGGCGGCCCAAACACCAATGGGAAATGGTTAAAACATAATTTTATCGATAGTATTGTGGCAGGTGAGGGAGAAGAAAAATTTGTTGAGTCGTTACTGGCTATACAGGCAAACAAAGAGCCGCCCCTATTGAGTCAAAAACAACGATTGCAGCAACTTGACATTCCTAGCCCTTATACAACCGGTGTATTTGATCAGATCATGTTAGACAACCCTGGCGCAATCTGGAGTGTGACCATAGAAACCAATCGAGGATGCCCGTATGCCTGCACATTCTGCGACTGGGGCGGAGTAACGTATAGTAAAATTAAAAAATTTGAACTAGAACGTATACGCCAGGATCTAGAGTGGATGGTCACACGTCCGGTAAGTTATTTGGTGTTGGGTGATGCAAACTTTGGCATTTTTAAACAGCGTGATTTAGAAATAGCACACATGATTAGATCAGCTGCAGACCGTGGTCGTCTTGATTCGATCAATATCAACTATGCTAAAAACTCAACTGACGTGGTGTTTGAAATTGCCAAAATCATAGGCCCGTACAGTAGAGGAATAACTGTAAGCGTGCAAAGCATGAATACAGACACTCTGTCTGCTGTAAACAGAGAAAACCTTGACGTTAACAACATTGCTAAAATGATGGCAATTAGCGAAAACACCAACGTTAGCACTTATACAGAAGTGATATTAGGATTGCCCCTAGAAACATTGGAAAGTTGGAAACAAGGGTTAGCCGAACTCCTGGAACTGGGGCAACATAAATCGATTGATGTGTGGTTTGCCCAACTGTTAGAAAACAGTGAACTATCACAAGATATCTCTCGTAGAAAATACGGGATATCAGCGATTAATGCTAGTGATTACACTGCATCGTACAACACCAGTGATTACAAAGGCATTGACGAACAGATAGAGTTGATTTCTTCAACAAATACAATGTCTACTACAGATATTGTCGAAGGATCTATGTATGCCTGGATGATTATAAATTTTCATGTTACAGGGTATACTCAATACCTGTCCAAGTATGCTCGATACAAAAAAAATATTTCTTATCGAAAGTTTTATGACAATTTATTTGAAAAAATAAAAAACACAGAACCATTCAAAGAATATTTTACTCAAGTACAGCATGTTTTACAGCATTATTTAACCACTGGAAAAATGTTAGAGTTTGATAATCATAATCAAACTGGACATACTATACACCATCTGGGCGGGTTATTCATATATCAGAATCGACAACTGGTATACAAAATGTCACAGCAGATGTTGGCAGAGTTGACTGATGTAGATCCTGGTGTAATAAGTTTACAAGAATTTGGAATACTAGATCAAAATCAACAATACCCAGTCAGGTTAAATCTAGATTTTGATATCAAGACATGGCAAGATGTCCAGTGCAGATACATTATTAATTCTTCTGTTGATCTAGACGATAAATTTGATTTCTACGCGAATCGAAGAAAAGGCTTATTGAAAAATACAATTGAAGTTCTAAATGATTGAAAATAAATCAAAATTTATGCTGTCTGCAGAACAAATGCGCGAGCAGTTGGGACCTGCCTTGTGTCTGGCCAAATGGAAGCAGGTTAGCTTGCACCTGCCTACTGGATTAAACAACAGTTGTTATCACCCACCACTGCATCGTATACCAGTAGACGAAATCACAAATAATCCTGGTGCATTGCACAATACTGCGTATAAAAAACAACAACGTCGAGACATGCTTGAAGGTAAACGTCCCAAGGAATGTCAATACTGTTGGAACATGGAGGATCTTGGAAATTTAAGCGATCGTCACTACCGGTCCGGTGAGCCCTGGGCCGCAGTAGACTTTGATCAGATAAAAAACAGTACCGGCGATGAAGATGATGTTATCCCCAGTTATGTTGAAGTCAACTTTAACCACTCTTGCAATCTAAAGTGCAGCTATTGTAGTCCGCAGTTTAGCAGTTCTTGGGCAGACGAAGTTGCCCGTCACGGTGCTTACCCTACCCAAGTGCCGCATAACTCTCCGGACCACTTTACAGGCAATCGCCGTATTATTCCAGTTAGAGAAGAAAATCCGTATGTTGATGCATTTTGGAAGTGGTGGCCTAAGTTATACCCTCACTTAGAACATTTCCGAATGACTGGCGGCGAACCGTTAATGGACAAAAACACATACCGTGTGTTTGACTATGTGCTAGCCAATCCCAGTCAAAAATTGCATCTTAACGTGACTTCTAATTTCAGTGTCGACGAACGATTATTTGAGAGATATCTAGAGTCAGTAAAAAAGCTGTGTTCCGGAAACAATGTTGAACACTTTATGCAGTATGTGAGCCTGGATGCTTGGGGCAAGCCAGCTGAGTATATACGACATGGATTAGATTTTGAGCTGGTCTGGAGCCGAGTCGAACGCTTCTTGACCGAATTACCCGAGCGCAACAGCTTGACATTTATTATTACCATGAACAATCTCAGTGTAGGCAGCTTACACCAGTTGATGCGGCGTATTCTAGAATTAAGGAAAAAACACAGCAGTACCTATCAACGGGTATGGTTTGATATGCCGGTGTTGCAGCAGCCTGCCTGGCAAAGTTTACAAATTCTACCCAGCAGCTATATTGCTGTATTACAGAAACTAAGAGACTGGATGCTACAAACTCCCGAAACTGAGGATATTCGGTTCCATGGGTTTAAAGACTATGAAGTGCAAAGATTAGATCGTGATATTGATTGGATGTCACGCGGGCAGGACCTGGACACTCTTGTGCTAAATCGTCACCGCGCAGATTTTTACAGATTCTTCTCCGAGCATGATCAGCGACGGCAGACTGATTTTTTAACAACATTTCCTGAAATGAAATCTTGGTGGGAGGATTGCCGATATTATGCTAATCAATAATGTCACGGTAATTGGCACAACTTTTATAGAAAGCAGTCAGTGGCATACCGATGAGAATTTGCTAATCGATTGCATCACTCGACAAATAAATCATCGTTGGCCCAACAGCCAGAATCTGTTAATTAATACCACCTGGTTCGGGCCGCAATTTAGTAACAACTTGTATCAAGTTGCAAAACAACTCAAATCAGTTGAGCGTCTATTCCTGTTAGCATCAGTTGATCCTGTCATGATGTCACCTGGACAGATCAACGAGTTAATTGACTCTATTTCTCCGAAAGAAACATATTATCTTGGCAACTTTGATGGACAGTACCAATTCACATTTATTGCCACATTATTGCCGGGATATTTCAAGTACTATAGCCTGAAAGAGTTGCAGCTAGACACAGTTGAGTGGATATATGTCAACTACAATCGTAAGCCAAGAGAACACCGTATTAACTTTGTTAATCGTCTAGTAGACGCCGGGCTATTGCAGCAAGGAGTAGTGACGCTTGGAAAAAGTAACAATATCTACACTGGCTCGGCCACGCATCCTGGAGAGTTACTACTGGGAGAAGAACCAGATGACTATGCTCAGGAAGGTAACTGGGGCATGAGCATGGAGTTTGGTATACCGCATGATATACACAGCCTGGGCAACATGATGATCTGGAAGAATCATTTCCTGACCGTGGTAAGCGAAACTGAATTCTTGCCATGGGACAACATGTTTGTCACGGAAAAAACATGGAAACCTATTCTGGGTCTAAGACCTTTTCTGCTTAACGGACAAACAAAAATATATGCCTGGTTAAGGAGTCAAGGGTTTCGAACATTTACTCATTACTTTCCTGGCATAGAACTAGAACAGATCAACGAACTTGAAGTACACAGTTCACTAATACAAGCAATACAATACCTATCAGGATTATCTCGTCGGCAACTTTTACAAATGTACCAGGACATGCTGCCTGACTTGTTACATAATCGTACTAGATTTTTAAAATTTGCACAAGAACAGCAAGATCTTTATAATAATATTTTTAACCAGGCAACGCCCACGTGACACCCTTACACTCTTATAATATTGTCATTGACACCTTGAGCGAAGTATACACTAGTCTTAAACATCTAGCATCTACCGAATTTTGGGATTTTTCTCAGCACGATCCCATCAAGGGATCTATTTACATTGTTGGTCGTAGACAAGTATCCGAGAATCTTGACAAGTTTCGAGCCATGGCTCAGAGTCCAGACTATATCATGATATTTAATAATTCAGCCGAGGGATCCAGTCCTCTAGTAAGCCAACTTCGATTGTTGGACTTGCATGATCTTGTACTAGAAAACCGTATACTACTCATTAGCGGTGGCGAGTTGGACCACCGCTACCCTTATATGCTGCATGAGTATTTTTTAGAAAAAATACTAGATTACGATGAGAATATTGCGGCTATTCAACACAGTGACAAAATTTACACAACCAGTAACAAGCCTTGGGATTTTCTTTTTTTAAACGGCCGAAGTAGACCTCATCGAAAATATCTTTGGGAACGATTTAATTCTCTAGGATTATTGGATCGAAGCTTATGGACCATGTTAGACAGCAGACCCACAGCTAGTCGACATTTTAAGTTGTCCCAGTCTGGTGTTAATCTAATGACCACTTCTACTCCTATACAGTGTCTACCAACCGAGTATGAAGTCGATCAATTTCGAGACAACAAGATTCTCCCTAATTCAGAACAACCATTTGTCAAGCATGATCTATTTAATAATCTCTGGGGAGAGATTTATCTTGTGCCCGAAGTATATCAAGACACTTATTTTAGTGTGGTTACAGAAACAGTATTTGATTATCCCTACAGTTTCCGTACAGAAAAAATTGCCAAACCATTGCTAATGGCACATCCTTGGATTTGTGCCACCGGCCCAGGTTTCTACCGGGACATGCATAAGCTAGGTTTTAAAACATTTGGGAATTTGATTGACGAAAGTTTCGACAGCATTGACAATCATCAAGACCGAATGGACAGAATTATTGACATTGTTAAAGATCTATGTGAAACAGGGCCAGCTGGTTTCTTGGTAGCTGCACATGATGTGTGTAAATACAATCAGCAGCATTTGATCAGCTTGGCCCCGACTGTTCGAACTGAATTCCCAACTCAATTTTTAAATTTTGTCAATAAGTTTAGCTAATATGCTAAAAGCTGTAATTGTTTATGTGCAAGGGTCGGGAGGAAATTTACTATCAAGGTCTTTATGTCTTAGTGAACAAACAGTAGCAATCTTACCCGAATCTCTAGCAGAAAGCCAACCAACTTATCAAATTAGTTCTGAACAGCGATTGCAACTGTACAATAATTGGAATGTTCTAGACTGGACACATACCGAGACTGCCCTGAACATTTGGTATCGCGCCGGCAAGAATGATTTTGTAAACTACGAGCAGTCCGATCTTGATCTAATAGATCAATTTCATCCTTGTGCATTTGAAAATGAAACTCGAAAGCAGGTGTTATGGGAGTCAGTTGATGTCTGGCCACACGTTATTTTTATAAGATACCATGCCAAGTCACTGGATCAAATAGTGCAATTTGCTAAAATAAAAAGACCTGATCTAAAACATCATGATCAAATTTATTCCTGGGAACTTGCCAGCTATCAACGATTACTAACAGCCATACCTAATAGACTTGAAATATGGTGGGAAGACATGCTACAATTAGACACTTATCTAGCTGCCTTGACACAACTAACCCAGCAGCTCCGGATACAAATTAACCTAGACCAAGTTTCTCATCTTTGGAAATCCTGGGATTTAAATAGCCGACTTATACAACATGAATGATTTTGAATTCCGCCAAACGGTCCTGGACCCCATTAGTAGCAGTTTCTGTGCAGCCAAGTGGTACAATGCCACCATATGGTTAGGCAGCGGACAAACAACCAGTTGCCACCATCCGCCGGCTCATGGAGTAAGCCAGGCTGAAGTCACTGCTCGTCCCAGTGCCTTGCACAACACACCCCAGAAAAAAGACGATCGCAAAAAAATGCTAGCAGGAGAACGCCCGGCTGGGTGTGAGTACTGCTGGAAGATTGAAGACATGGGCCGTGATGCTGTCAGCGACCGTGTGTACAAATCAAAAATCTATCCAATAAAGGATCTACATGCTGCTACTGCCATCCCATATACCGAAGACGTTAACCTCAAAACTCTGGAGATTGCATTTGATCGAACTTGTCAGTTCGCTTGTAGTTATTGTAACCCTGCTTTCAGTAGTACCTGGGTTAATGACATTAAAAAGCATGGCCCTTATACCGGGCTGGTGTCTGATGGGCGTAACCACTTTACTCATACTCACGACGGTGCTCAACTTTACACGTTTAATCAAGCCAATCCGTACGTGGATGCGTTCTTCAAGTGGTGGGAAACAGACCTGCACGCCACCCTGCAAGAACTAAGGATCACAGGGGGCGAGCCCTTGATGTCTGGCTACACCTGGAAGCTGATTGAATGGTTCAAAGAGAATCAGGGCAAGTCTGTTACCAAGCTAGCAATCAACAGCAACCTAGGGTTCCCGCTGGCCAAGGTGAAAGATTTTATCGACGCCATCCGCCCCTTGCCACACGTGGAGTTGTACACCAGCATGGAAGCTGTGGGCGCACAGGCCGAATACATTCGTGATGGCTTGACGTATCAGGAGTGGTTCGAGAATGTGTGTACCTTGTTAGACTCCAACACTGTCAAGGCTGTGCATGTCATGTGCACTATTAATGCACTGTGCCTAGACAGCTTTACCGACCTGCTGCACCAGCTGATGGAGTTCAAGCAGATATACGGACGCGGACGAGTGAACTTTAGCGTGAACATACTACGCTTCCCTAGTTTTCAAAGCCCTTTAGTGTTGAGCCGGGAGCTGCGTCATCGTTACCGTGTTCGGCTACAGGACTGGATGTATCGTCACCGCAACAACCCCTGGCTGCACGAGCACGAGATCAATCAAGTACAGCGACTGATTGATTACTTAGAGGTTGTAGAAACACCGCACAGTGAGGCATTTGATAGCCCTAAACTGTTAAATGACTTCAAGCAGTTTTATACACAATACGATCAACGTCGTGGTAAAGATTTTGGGGCAACCTTCCCTGGATTAAAAGAATGGTACGATGGCATACAAATACAACAGCAGTGACTTGATACGAGATGTTGCTCTAACCCCGCGTGAAGAATTTCTACTCAAAGACAGCAAGACATTCTGCATCTACCCCTGGATCCACTTGCATGCTTACCCCACCGGGGAGGCATATCCCTGTTGCCATGCCGAAATGGGAGTTGGAGCAATTGGTAACTGTCGCACAACCGCCTTGCGGGAAATATGGAACAGCGACCCACAACGTCAGCTGCGGCAGAACATGCTGGCAGAAACTGCCAGTGCCGCCTGCACCAGATGCTATGAACAAGAAGAGTCCGGTTTCTTTAGTGGCCGCCGCAGTGCCAACAAGCATCACGGACATCATATTAACCGTGTGAGTCGCACACAAGAGAACGGACAGTTTGATGAGTTCGAAATGACCTACTGGGACATTCGATTCAGCAACCTGTGTAACCTACGTTGTCGTAGTTGCGGGCACATCTTCTCTAGCCAGTGGTACCAGGATCAAGCTAAACTAGCTGGAGGTGACTGGAAAAAGCATAACACAGTACTGAACATCGCAGGCCGTACGCCCACTGATATGTGGGCGCAGTTAGAACCGCACTTAGACTACGTAGAGCAGATTTACTTTGCAGGTGGCGAACCCTTGCTCATGGACGAGCATTACAAGATTCTTGAAGAACTAGAACGTCGAGGACGTTTTGATGTTCGCTTGATCTACAACACCAACTTTACCGAAGTGCGGTTAAAGAATAGACTTGTGTTTGATTACTGGCGCAAGTTTGACAGTGTGGCTGTGGGTGCAAGCTTGGATGCAATGGGCCCACGCGCCGAATACATTCGTAAAGGCACGCTGTGGGCACAGGTAGAGGAGAACCGTAGACTAATGCAAGAGATTTGCCCCAAGGTAGACTTTTACATTAGTCCCACACTAAGCATAATGAATGCTTGGCACTTGCCCTTGTTCCATAGAGAGTGGGTTGAGCAGGGATTGATTCGTGCACAGGATCTTAACGTAAACATATTGCAAGATCCCGAGTATTATCGAATCGATATTGCACCTGCTGCTTTTAAAGAAAGATTAAAGCGTCGTTTCCAAGATCACATTGAATGGCTGCGGCCGCAGGATCCTCTCAACCGCGCCACTGTGGGGTTCGAAAGTGCTATTAACTTTATGATGGCCACAGACAACAGTCGCCTGCTGCCTAAGTTCTGGAAAAAGACAAACCAATTAGATGGAATCCGAAATGAAAGCATGCTTGCTGTGATGCCTGAGTTAGAAGCACTACAATGAAAATACCACACGATAAGTTTTGCGTCCTGCCTTGGGTCAGCTTAGAAGCTAGTCCTATCGGTACTGTACGTCCTTGCTGCCTAGCAGAGGAAGAGATTGTAGATGATTCGGGCGCAAAGTTTGATCTTGCTACCGCAGATCTCTCTGTTGTACAGTCCAGCCAATACATGCAACGACTGCGGCAGGACTTTTTAGATGAAAAACAGCCTGCAACGTGCCGCAAGTGTTGGAATGAGGAACGCTCGGGTCGTACCAGCAAGCGTATGCACACGCTAAATCGTCTCAAGCACATGATACCGGATGCTGAGTGGACTGCGGCTGCACGGCCCTTGGTGTTTCTAGATCTTAAACTGGGCAACATCTGCAATCTCAAATGCCGCATTTGTGGCTCTTGGAGCTCGAGTACTTTTGCTGTCGAGGAACTTCAATACTTGGGCCCAACAGAAAAGAAAATCAGCTTTCACTATCAGATGCTGCGCGCCGGCGCCTGGCCACAGGAGAATGAGCAGTTCTGGGGCGAGATTGACCGTGTACTAGATCAAATACGTTATATTGAATTTACAGGCGGAGAGCCATTCATGATCCAGCAGCATTTTGACATGTTGCAAGGCATAGTGGATCTGGGAATTGCCCACCAAGTTGAGATACATTACAACACAAATGGAACCAACTTCCCAGAAAGAGGCCCGGCGATTTGGCGACATTTCAAGACTGTGGAGATTGCACTTAGTATTGATGATCTGGGAGCACGTTTTGAATACCAACGCACCAATGCTGTCTGGGACGAGGTGCAGGCAAACATACAACGTTTCCGGGAACTCCGCAGCAGTTACACTAATATTCAGCTGCAAGTATGCACCACAGTTAATGTGTTTAATGTAGCGTACCTTGAAGCGGTGGCCAACTGGATTGACCAACAGGCATTTGATTTTGTATACTGGAACATGATGCACGAAGCCTACTACTTTAGTATCTCGACCTTGCCTCAAGCAGCCAAGGACACTATTGCCCAGCGACTACAAACAGCACAAGTATCCGATCGTAACAGGCTAGAGTTCGACAACATTATTGAGTTTATGCAGCGCGGCGTAAGCCTAGATGGTGACGTGTTGCGCATGAAAGTCGAGGACCTAGACTGGAAGCGCAAACAGGACCTGCGTACCAACCACCCAGAACTAGCAACAGCTATAGGCTACTATGGCCCACATCAATAAACCTGACACCTTGTGCCTGGCGCCCTGGACGCACACTTATCTAAGCCCGCAAACTGAACGTCGCATGTGCTGTGCTAGCCGGGAGCCTGCGCAGAACTTCCAACAGTACATTGACACAGCAGCAGGAACCGGGCGCTATATTCCCATCACCTTGGAGCAGCACTGGAATGGAGAGCACATGCGCGGTGTACGGCGTAGAATGCTAGCCGGGGAGATCTTGCCCGAGTGCGAAGTCTGTAATGATCAGCTGCTGAATACAGATGTGTACCGCAGTTACTTTTGGCACTTGTTCAAGCACAAATACGATGAGGTGGCCAGCAGTACAGATGCCGCTGGTTACACCACAATGCAACCTGTAAGTTGGGACTACCGTTTCAGTAACCTGTGCAACTTCAAATGTCGCATGTGCGGTGACATGTTAAGCAGCCAGTGGGAGTCAGAGCAGCAACAACACAACATGATTGACTGGGGCAATGCCCGGAACAACTGGATGCTGCCTGCTGTACGTAAAGAGATTACACAGTTCCAAGACCAGCAGGTAGAGTCTGAGTTCTCACAAGCAGTTGAGCAGCACCGGGTAGAGGAAATATACTGGGTCGGTGGCGAGCCCTTGATGTACGAGCAGCACTGGCGCTACATGCGCAGAATTATTGAACTAGGAGATGGACCCGGTGTTTACGCTAGATACAACACCAACCTCAGCAGGGTAGATTACAGAGGCAATAATCTTTATCGAGATATACTTGATAACATACGCGATTGGCAAATCTGTGCTAGCCTGGATGGTACCGGAGCCACAGGGGAGTACATCCGTACAGGGCTAAAGTATTCTCAGTGGCGGGATAACTTTGCACGTGGTGTAGAACAGCAACGTCATCCAAGGCAAATGCGTATAGACTTTACACTAACACTGCCGGGCCTGTTTGAAGTAGAGAACATACAGCGACTGGCACAGGAGTATGGGGTAGGAGTGCTGGCCAAGGTAGTGTTCAGCTTCAGTCCAGACATAGTACTGAGTCCACTGGCATTGCCCAGGGAACTTCTGGACCAGCGAGTGGACCTGCTGGCAGCACAGCTACCCGAGGGTGCCCTGCGTGATGTGCTGCTACAGTTAAAGAACCGCCCCACGTTTGAACAACAATGGCCTGACACGTGGCAAGCAGGCCTGATCAAAGGCAAGCGTAGAATTCTAAAGCTTGAAGAAATTCGCAACGACACCTACACAATGCTAGATATACTACAACAGGACAAAGAAATATATGAGTGGTGGAACAGTATTAGATCAGATTGAAATTAAACTGAGAAATCGTAACGACAATAGTCTTTTTTCGATATACATTGATGTGCACGACAGCTCCTTGTCGAGAAAATGGTTAACTTCGTTAAATTTACTTTTGCAAAATAACTATCATCTTGAAAAGAATTATTGTTTTTTTGGATTTGTTGAGCATCAACGCAACGGTGTATATATTCTAGATCAAGTAAACAAATCAATTGCTGCTATCAACCTGGCTAACCTGGGATATACCATCAATGATCATTTCTCAATGGACAATACTATCAGTGATGATCTTGAGGCAGACCCTGACCATCCAATGGGACGTAATATTATACACAGTCGACTAAATTGGCTACATCGATACTTTGAAGATCTTCAAGGAGTCAGTGGCCGCATGAGCACATATTTTAATCAAGCTACCCCAGCAGTGCGCTGGCATATTAGACAACTTAATTTGCTATGTCATGAGTTTGAAAGCTGGGCACTGAGTTATCGTAAACAATTAGAAGCGCCCGAGTGGTCACGACGAAGTCAATTAATGTGTTGGCTGCATGCACCGAGATTTCAACTTGAGGTTGATGATTATTCTTTATTTGGTATTGAGCAGTTAAATCGCCCATTGGGCAGTGTTACTGTGGGCATCAACAAGGCCATTGGCAAGAGTCACTGGGAAGTGTTCAATGATGAGGGCGTGGGAATTGAACACTTGGTGACGACAGCAATGCGCCCGCAATCTGAAGCAGCTGGTGATTTTGATATTGAGTGGGCGCGAGACCCAAGTGAATTTATCTGGCAGAAACAACGTTTAGACAGCTTTAGACAATGGCTCAGGGACAATCAATTTGATCCAGAGGATCCCGGTTTAACAATTGGACATCCCAGGGTAGCACAAGTTGATCTAGCTCGAACATTTGGTTCTGTTGACTACCAACTTGTATGGGATAAATTAATAAAGTATCTGGATGTTTGGAGTATTAAAACTAGCGACCAACACGCAGTTTATGATTACTGCTGGAGTGATAGTAATTATAGTCAACGACAGATACAAATTATTCAACAAGGATATCGTACATGAACTGGATTCGGAATTTAATTGCCAAGATCAGATTAGAAATTCGTTACCGTAAAAAACTCAAAGAGCTGCGCAAGCGGGACCCGTTCATTTATAAATGAAACACATTCTCGGTGTTAGTGCTGGCTATCACGACGCTGCTGCTGCTGTGGTACGCAGCGACGGCGAGATCATGTTTGCTGGGCATAGCGAGCGATACAGTAAAAAGAAAAACGATAACAGCCTGCATACTGACCTGTTACAGGATGCTGCTCAATGGGACTGGTCTACTGTAGCGTACTACGAGCGCCCTTGGATGCATAACATACAACAGTGGCGCAGCGGGCAGCACCGGTATGGACCCTGGCGTTTGCGAACTGCGTTAAAGCAACACATGGGCCACTGGTATCCAGAGTCCGCCGGTGTTACCTGTGCCGGCCACCATTTGAGTCATGCTGCTGCAGGTTTCCAGACCAGTCCATTTGAAACTGCGGCCGTTGTGGTAATTGATGCAATAGGTGAGCTTGACACTATAAGCATTTACCGTGCAGGTTATTCCGCAGAAGATGGCTGCGCACAGTATCAATTGTTATGGCGACAAGGTTATCCGCACAGTATTGGTCTTTTCTATTCGGCCATTACTCGGGCCGTGGACTTGAAGCCCATGGAAGAAGAATACATCACCATGGGCATGGCTGCATATGGGTCTGACCTGGGTGCAGCTTGGATGCGAGATCATTTCATTGATGATATTAAAACTGCCCGCTTTAAAAAGAATCTACACATAGGATTAGATCCGTATGAGCTGCCATTTCTGTGCAAAGAAGATATTGCAGCAGCAGCACAGACATTGACTGAATCCTTGGTCCTGAACATCATGCGGCATGCCCGTGCACTCACAGGAGAGAGAAACTTAGTGTACATGGGCGGGGTAGCGTTGAACTGTGTTGCCAACAGTAAACTGGGTAACGTGTTTGATCACATCTGGATCATGCCCAACCCAGGTGATGCCGGCAGCAGCCTGGGTGCAGCAGCATTGGCATACGGACGTAGGCTGAGTTGGAAAACAGCGTTCCTTGGGCACCGGATCCCAGGCGCTTACCCGGTACAAGCAGTGATTGATGAACTACTGGCCAACAAGATTGTGGGAGTAGCCAGTGGCCGAGCCGAGTTTGGGCCGCGTGCCTTGGGCAACCGTAGCTTACTAGCTGACCCACGTGGTCCAGACATCCGGGACCGTGTCAACTTGATTAAGCGCAGGCAACAGTTCCGTCCGTTTGCTCCTGTTGTGTTAGCCGAGTTCGCCGGTACACACTTTGATATGCCGCACAACTGGCAGTCTAGTCACTACATGCAGATTGTTGCCCCATGTCGACATCCGGCGCTGTTCCCGGCCATTTGCCATGTGGACAACACTGCACGGGTGCAAACTGTGCCGGCAGACGGATCCGGTATTAGACAGTTGCTTGAAGACTGGCACATGTTAACAGGTTGCCCCATGCTGCTTAACACTAGCCTTAACATTCGGGGCGAGCCTGTTGTTAATGATCGTGCTGACGCAGACCGCTTTGAACAACAGTACAGTGTTAAGGTGTGTAGTTAGCTACAACCAAATTGGCAAATCGTTGATGGGTATCTAAAAAATAGTGCCCCCAGTCTGTTCGGTGGCAATTATTACGATCGGCCCAGCCACAAAATGTTTCATCAAATGCCCATTTACTATTATTGTCAATGGGATAAAAGCTATCAACATTAATAACTATAATTGATCGAGCCCGGGCTAGATCATTTAATGCTGTTATATTTTTTAGTTTGTTTAGTTTGCTTGATTTTGAATTAATATGATACTTGCCCCATTGCTGGCAATACTGTTTATATTCATCCAAGCACGAAATTTCTCCTCCGTAATTTTCCCCAGACAGTGCATAAGTGCTAGATTTAATTGGATTAAAATTGTGTTGTCCCACACTTAGCGGCAACCAACATTGATCAAGCTCGTGCCAAATTTCAGTTCTATCAATGCCAGTCCAGCAAGCAATGACAATATCATCTGATGTTAAATATTCTAATTGCTCGCAAAATATTCTAAACATGGCATCATTGCTGCCTCCGCCGATTGCATAGTTTAAAGGGATATATCCTAGTTGTTTGGCGATCAGCACTGGGTAACTGTTAAGATAACCAAATGACTGTGGATGTTCAATGATGATTCTGGGATCTTTGTACATCTCGGCGCCGGCTGCGTGGCTACACCCCAAGATCAACGCACGATTTGTCATAGATAAGATTCTAGGCCGCCGCTGCGGCGAATATCTTGAGTACAGCATGATATTCCGCCATCCCAAAAATAACTATGACGCAAGTCGCATATGATAGGTTCAATCTTGTGTTTCTGGCAAAATGCAAATACTTCTTTATTATACGCACTAAAGATCACGTGCGATTCATCTAGTACCAAACAGTTGACATCAAATACTGTTTCGGCAACAAACCCAGTCCATTTGGTCAAGTAGGTATTAACAAAGTCTGTGAACTCAGGAGTGGGTGTTTGGCCTTGTACATACCAAGCACCGGGTGAATGCTCATATTTGAATTTACCCACTTCCATTGCAGCCCAAATGCTGCTATCCCAAATTTTTAATACTTCCCATCCAGGAAAGTCTTGAGCAAGATTTAAATTTACATCATGTTTACTGCTTAAAATAACACCTGGTTTCAGAATGGCAAATACCGCATCGCCGTGACCGTCGGTGATCGCTTCGTGTATACGATAATCAGATCCCAGGCAGTTGTCAATAATCCAGCGTGTCTGATCAGGCCGAAGAAACTCACTATTGTCAAAAAATACATCTTTCCCGACACGCACAATGCAACTGGCGCTGGCCCCATTTAAAATGCAGTTGGCATCCCAGGCAGAGCCATGTGGATTGATTACAGAATCTCCGTATTCGGCACAAATACGATCTAATTCAGGCATGGGCAACACTCGCAATAACTTCTGGCCCAGGGTAATTTGCCAGTCTCTTGGGGTAAGAGGAGGAAGCGGCGCGCCGTTCCCGCTGATTTGCCAACGTTGAAAATCGTCTTTATCGGGCAAATCTGGGCGCTGTACCACAGCACCGTATTGTGTGATTGTTTTAGAAAGATTATCGAGATCTTCTTGAGTTTCGGCAAGAATTTGTTGCAGTTGATTTTTAACTTGCGGGTCATCGATAAAGTCAAAATAGTCCGGGGTATATGTTTGGCCAACAATGACTTCTTCAAGTGGTTGCCAGCTGGTGTATGAGTTTACTCGCAATTGATTTTCCTAAGTAGATTATTTAAACGGTCCCGGCGCGGGGCTAAAAAATGCTGTTGATTGTGCAGTATATCCGCTCGGCACGCGCAGTACAACTGATGCATGTGTGGTGCACCGCCTCTGAACATTGTGTGCAGCATGGTGATCAAGCAGTGCCATCTATCAGTGGTGTTTTCTATGCTATCGTAACGGTTGTCTAACACGTGGTCAAATGTTCGGTACCCCAGGTCCCGCAGCCGCGCCAGGCTATGGGCAGCGCCAAAAATAACAAATGGTTGTGCATGTTTAATGGGCTTGAATGTCTTTTCTGTTAAGAATACGCCATTACTTTGATCTGCATCCATGTGTGTTTCAAGAATCACGTTCAAGTAACTGTTGCTGTAGTGCTCGGGCACAATTAACTGGTGGTCATTATGTTGATCTGACGTCTGGGTGTCGGCTTTGAATTGATGCCGTAAGAAATCAAACATGTTGACATTAAGACCATCAAATTTATAAATCTCAATTGGATTATCTGCCGGACTCTCCTCCACTGACAAGCGTGTATTGTAAGAGAAGTAAGCATGTTCATGCCATCCACGGCGCCATAGTTCGGCCATGGTGGTTGCACGCCAAAACTTGTGTGTGCGTACCAGTGCAGTAAACAGTTTATTACGGGCCCGCTCGTGGTAAGAGACAGGCTCGACATGGTGATTTCTTTTTGCGTACAGTAATTCGTCGTCGGGAAACCATGCTGAGTTGGGCAACAGGGCAGCAGCAGAATTTGCACTTACTAGTATTAATTGAGATTCGGGCACTCTTGCCGCAAGACACTGTGCTAGAAGATAGTTGCGAATACGTTCAGGATTATCACCTTCGCTGTAATAAAACATCAGTTTTAATTTACCCAGGCGCATGTCATTGAGTCGAACTTCAGGTATTAAATTAAACCATTTTATATTAAAATCAAACCAACCTACAGCTACCACGTAACAACGAGTTCCACTGGTCGTGTCAATCCCTGCTTGGCACAAGTAATCTGGCAGCATCGCAGGCTCGACCCAGGGCCAGTGACTACTGAACTGTCGCCACTCTGGCGTGTATGGTACAGCTTGATGCCGAGCCAGGTTGGGATAAGGGCGACCCTGGATGTGTTGATCAAATTCGAAAATCATTTTTAATTTGCGTTAACATGCGTTGAAGCTCGTTCCATAATATAGCTTCAAACGTGCCTCCATAGAAATGTTTATAGTTATGTTCTACTGCAGGCATAGCAGCCCGGTACAATTGATTGAGTTCTCTCTTACTGAGATTATCTAGGTCTTTAAGCAACAGTCCTATTTTTTCCAAACGAACAAAGTCATCTGTTTCTGCATCGTAACTCTCGTCCCATAGGTCACCGAACGTACGGAATCCGTAACTCCTCAAGTACTCAAGGCTGCCGGCAGCACTAGCCAGTACAAATGGCATTTGTAAACATATGGGCTTAAAAGTCTTTTCTGTCAAGTGCTGTCTACGACCTTGGAACACAGTTTCAGTTACCACATACGCCAGGCTCTCTGCACACTCATCAAACAAGCTTAACCAACAGCTATGCATGGGATGATCAGTCTCGCCGGGAAAGTTCATGGGTATTGGTGCTTGTTCAAACACTGTGCTTATGTCAGGATACCTGGCATTAAATTTTGCAGCAATATCATCGATGGTGATATTTTCGGCAGGGCACACTCGTGGGCAGCTGATCCAGGCATTTTTGACTTGATTACGGAACAGGTGATACAGCAGCAGCACTCGATGATCTCGCTTGCCGCCTACAATCCGATTGGGAGAAATAAAGCTACGTGTTATTGTTCGCTGTTCGGGCGGTAGTACAAGCCAGGTTTGATTGTATCCTCGATACCAATCTAATGCGGCCCACCCATGATAGAAATAATAATAATGCTGCCAGTTAAATTGACTACATACTTGCTCAACAAACTCACTGTTATACTCACTGGTCACTATGCCTGCTTGTACCACATTGTGAATATCTCGATTACGATCAACTACCGCATCAAACATTGGTTGATGTATGTCTAAGTGGATAGGTTCTTGATCGTGGAACAAAATATAATTATGTTCGACATTGTTATGCCCAAAATTAAACAAACTATCAATATCTGTTCTCCCGGGCGGATCACAAAAAAACATCCTGGTTGTTGGCACATTTTTACGAATGTACGGCCAAAGTGTGTTATTATAGATTTCGTCGATTCGAATCATGTTTGATGTTTTTTATACAGGGACTAAACCGGGCTTGTTCTCACATGAGAAACAGTGCGAGTCTATTGAACATGCAACACAGTTAAGTCGTACTAGATTTTGTTGGATTGTGACATACTTAGCGGACTACACAGGGTGGGATTGGCTTTGGGAACCAACTCCGTGGCAAGCTCATCAACGGCATGCCTGGCCAAGCCAGTGGCAAAAAGATTCTGGCACTTATCTAATCCCCAAACAAGGATACAGTGATACCAACTATCATACAGCACCGACTATAACTAGATTAACGTCGCAGTGTAATTGGACTACCGATACTGAACTAGAGCAAAGCTTTGATTTCAGCTGGCATCCAGATCCCACAGATCCACCGTTTGTTTACCAATTTGGCACGCAACATCAACGAACTGGTGGCCCACGGTACAGTACTCCAGGCTCTAATCAAATCAAATTTGTCGATCAAATACATGCAAATGTTACTAAATCAACTGCTGGTATGTATATTATTGATCATCTAGATGGCAACGCAGTTGCGACTTCAATAGAAATATCCCAACAACTACCAGTGACACAGACTGTACGATACTTTGATAACTATCAGGATACACTAAAAAGGATTGCCAAGAATGCTGCCAGAAATTATGAATGGATCTGGATTTGCAGTAGTGTATGTGATTACACCAAGTTTGACTTTAGTTGGCATCCTGAACAGTGGCAAGCTGGCATGCTGCATGTGTTTGCCAGCGATGGTGAAAAATTTGGCGATACCTTTTTCATGCATGTTCCGACATTTACAACTCGTATTAATCAGTATGAGCTGCTTGAATGGTATGACATAAACTTTGTTGCCACAACAGTTACTCGTCGACCGTTGCCTGTAATCTCTCACAATGATGATTGCCATGTAGATACAATAAAAAACTCCCAACAATCTGCACCATTGGCCATTTACACCAATTGCAATGTTGAAATTAATCAAACACCATGTGTGCCATTATGGCAAACCAAAACTAAAACAGTAGTGCCCTTGGCAGCAGGGGCGTCAGCTGTGATTGTGCCAAGAGAGGCACAATTGCACATTAAGAATCAGGTCTATGATTATCCTTACATTAACAAAACACAAAAACATCTGATCCAAGAATTGCCCTTGGATATTGTATTTTTAAGTAACGGCGAAGACAATGCTGACCACAACTGGGAACGGTTAAAGCAGGTAGTTCCACAACATAGTCAATTGCATCGTATCAACGGCATACAAGGGCGGGTACAGTCTCAACATGCCGCAGCCGCTGTGTGCCAGACTCCGTTTTATTTTTTTGTGCCAGCAAAGTTATTTGTTAACGATCAATTTGATTGGAACTGGCAACCTGATCGCTTGCAGGCCCCCAAACATTATATTTTTAACGCAAAGAATCCTGTCACTGGCTTAGAATACGGTCACCAAGCCATGGTTGCTTACAACAAGAAATTGGTGTTGGCAACAACTGGCACAGCTTTGGACTTTACATTAGAGCAAGCGCACGAGGTTGTACCTATACTGTCGGGCACTGCATATTATGCCCAGACACCTGTGTCGGCCTGGCGTACAGCAT
>Ga0114969_10000206_pt1 | contig 49628 bp, 43 predicted proteins | sample M_130807_MF_Meta_FD_87316 | JGI IMG/M metagenome (GOLD analysis project Ga0114969, IMG submission 87316) | Freshwater microbial communities from Lake Montjoie, Canada to study carbon cycling - M_130807_MF_MetaG | ecosystem: Environmental > Aquatic > Freshwater > Lake | place: Lake Montjoie... | reverse complement strand
CGGTGATGCATCAGGCGGTGCGTCCAGTAGAAGTAGGTGTCGTGGATCACGATCGCGACGACGATGCTGGCCCAGAACCACGGCCAACCCCGCTCGTCCGCCCGCCAATAGATCCGCCCCCACCCATGGGCGTTGAGGACGAAGGTGGCCGTTCCCACCAGGCCGAAGATCGCGATCGTCAGCAGCGAATGGAACAATTCCCGGCGGACGTCGGCTGCCGGGGCGACCTTGTCGATGATCTTGCGGTGCTGCCACCGGCGGCGGAACAGGACGTACGCCAGCAACCAGGCAACACCCGCCACCAGAAAGTAGCGGACCCCGGTTTCGAGGGTGATGCCGAGATCCACGCGCCCCCACCGATCCGGATTCCGCAACAGCGCCCGAAACGACTCCATGGGCGAATCGATAGCCGACCCAACCCCGCGACGCGAGGCCCATGCCGCGGTTCCACCGGCGTCCGGCGCGACCCGGCCGTCGGGACGTTTCCCGACGCCGTCGCGGAGCGACGGGAGGCCGGCGATCGCGGCGGCGGCGGGATGCACCCCCGGGACGCAAGAAGGCCGCGCGCCCAAAGAAACCAGTTGCCGGGTTCCGGTCGGTTGGTAGGTTCTCCGTCCCTTTTCCGGGTGTTCCGGGATCGGGAAAACGGTCTTAAAAATGCCGGCGCGTCGGCGTCCGGGGGCCACAACAACACCGAATAAAATCCGGTACTTCCGCCGGATGGTCCCGAATCGGGATCCGAACCACCGGAAGCGCACAGAGTCATGAGCAATACGACAGTCCAGGAACTTCTCGAAGCCGGCGTCCACTTCGGACACCAGACCCGCCGTTGGAATCCGAAGATGAAGCCCTTCATCTTCGAGGCCCGCAACGGGATCCACATCATCAATCTGGACATCACCGTCGGGCAGTTGGAGAAAGCCTGCGCATTCCTCGCGGAAGTCGCCGGCAAGGGCGGCAACATCCTTTTCTGCGGCACCAAGAAGCAGGCCCAGGAAGCCGTCAAGGAAGCCGCGTTGTCCTGCGGCCAACCGTTCATCACCGGGCGTTGGCTCGGCGGCACCCTCACCAACCTCCGCACCGTCAAGCGCTCCCTCGCCCGCATGAAGGAAATCGAGCGCATGGACCAGGACGGCTCGATCAACAACTACGTCAAGCAGGAGCAGTCGATGCTCCGCCGCGAGCACCAGCGCATCGCCAAGAACCTCGACGGCATGCGCACCATCGACGCGTTGCCCGACGCGATGTTCGTCATCGACATCAAGCGCGAGCACAACGCCATCGCGGAGGCCCGCCGCCTCAAGATCCCCATCGTCGCCGTCGTCGACACGAACTGCGACCCCGATCTCGTGGATTACCCGATCGCCGGCAACGACGACGCCATCCGCGCGGTGAAACTGATGCTCAACGCCGTGGTCAACACCATCGGCAAGGCCAAGGCCGAGTACGATTCGAAGCGCGCCCGCAAGCCGGCCCGCGAGGAAGAAGCCGCCGCTCCCGCCCCGGCTCCCGCCCCGGCTGCCGCCCCGGCTGCCGCTCCCGAGGTCGCCCCGGTCGCCTGATCCCGTCTTTCCGAATCCGCCGCCACTCGGCCCGCAGGGCGGGGTTGGCGGCGGATTTTTCCACGAACCGAATCCCATCTTTTCCCACCATGGCTGAAATCACTCCCGCGCTCGTCGGCCAGCTCCGCGCGATGACCGGCGCCGGCCTCATGGCCTGCAAGAAGGCCCTCGACGAAACCCAGGGCGACCTCCAGGCCGCCGTCGACATCCTCCGCAAACAGGGTGCCGCCGCCGCCGTCAAGAAGGCCGACCGCAGCGCCAACGAGGGCCTCATCGGCCAGTCCGTCGTCAACGGCGGCAAGGTCGGCGTCCTCATCGAGGTCAACTGCGAGACCGACTTCGTCGCCCGCAACGACAGCTTCAAGGCCTTCGTCGGCGAACTCGCCGCCAAGGTCGCCGCCCAGCCCGGCGCCGATCTCGAACCCGATCGCGTGGCCGCGGTCGCCCGCATCGGCGAGAACATCCTGATCCGACGCCACCAGCGCCTCGAGGTCCAGGGCAGCGGCCTCGTCGCCGCCTACATCCACACCGGCGGCAAGGTCGGCGTGCTCGTCGAGGTCGGCGCCACCAAGGACGCCACCACCGCGAGCGAGGAATTCAAGCAACTGGTCCGCGACATCACCCTGCAGATCGCCGCCGCCAGCCCCGTCTCCATCTCCCGCGACGACGTCCCCGCGGCGTTGGTCGAGAAGGAGAAGGAAATCGCCTCGCAGAGCGACGCCATCAAGGGCAAGCCGCCCCAGGCCGTCGCCAAGATCATCGAGGGCAAGCTGAACAAGTACTTCGAGACCGGCTGCCTCCTCGAGCAGGGCTTCGTCAAGAACCCCGACCTCAAGGTCCAGGCCCACATCGGGACCGTTGCCAAGCAACTCGGCGACGAGATCTCCGTGCGTCGTTTCCTCCGGTTCCAGGTCGGCGAAACGATCTGACGCCCCGCGCGACGGTCCGCCCGTCCCGCCCCCGACGCCCCGTCCGGCCCCGTGCCCGACGGGGCTTTTGTTTGCCCGCGCCCGCCGCGTGGCCGCCTTCGCCTTCCGTCGATTCCCCGTGCCGCCTCAGGGCTTCCCTTTCCAGACGTCGAAGCCCACGCGCAACGGTTCCCATCCGGCCAACCCCTCGGGTTTCACCGCTCCCCAGGTCGTCACCAGCAAACCCAGCATCCGCGGATCCCCCAGCGCCCGCGCCTCGGTCGCGAACGCCCTTGCCGATTCCACGTTCTTCCACGACGACGGCCACACCCGGAATCCCTTCGACGCCAGCAACCGCAGGGAACCGTATTCCCTGGGTTTGCCCGGGTACTTGGCCAACGGCTCGTAGTGCCAGTCGCACTGGACGATGTCCTTGGGAATCCGGTCGATCGCCGGGGCCGTGCCATTCCTCGCCGCTTCCCATTCGCCCAAACCGGTCGTCTTCGCGTCGAGCAACCGGTCGGACCACATCAGCATCTCGAGCTTCCGACGCCCCACGACGTGGGCGTGCAGTTCGTCGACGCTGTCAGCGAACAACGTGGCCGCGTCCACCCCGCGGCATCGCGCGCAGTGTTCCGATCCGATCACGAACACCTCGTCCATCCCCACGTGCAGGGCGTCCGCTCCGAATCCATCGATGATCTCGTCCAGCAAATCGCGGACGAACGCTTCCCGCCCCGGTGCGCGCGGGCACCAACTGCGGCAATAAATCCCCTGGTTTCCGGGATACCGGCCCGGTGTCTCGTCGAATTCCGGATGTTTCGCCAGCAGCGGGTGCGTCGTACCCGCCCACGATTGGTGGCCGAGGCAACTGAACTGCGGGATCAACCGGATGCCCTGGGCGTGGCAGGCCTCGGTGAGTCGGCGCGCGTCTTCCCGTGTCAGGGCATTCCCGCCGCGGACCTCCGGATGGCTGTCGAAGGCGAATCCGTAGTCGACCTCCACCACGAGCACGTTCAACCCGGTGGCGCGGAGGGCCGGCAGGGCGGACTCGATCTCGCGGGCCATCGCCGGCCCGTGCAACAGGACGTGCGCGCCGCGCCACACCGGGTTGCGGGCCCGCCATTCGTCGATCCACGCGGCCCGGGCAACCCACGAACCGAGGACGGCAAGGAGGATCAGGAGGGGCCGCATGGACGGACCGTTCCACGGCAGCCGCGGCACCGCAACCGTCCGAATGCCGGGGGCGCATCCGGACCTCGTGGATCCGCCGGCCAGCGGCGGGGCCACGCGGCGGGCGGCCTCACCGCTTGCGACCCAAAGCCAGCAGTGCGATCGGCACCGCGATGCCGAGGACCAACGCGATCCATACCGGGGCCGTTTGCCGCAGACTGCGAAACGCCAGCCAAACCCCGATCAGGGTGGACAGCACCATCGCCGCGGACATCGCGTAGACCAGCGCCTGAAAGCCGCGCGGCGACGACGGATGGGTGCGTTCGACGTCCCCCGGATAGATCTGGTCGGTATGGATCACCCGCATCTTCTGGAGAAACGTCTCGGCGTCGCCCGCGGATTTCAGCCGGTCGGGAACCTGCGTCTGGTACCAGCCGCTCAGCACGAAAAAGAGCAGGACCGGCGCGAAGAACACGCCGAGGTACAGATGCAGGCGCCGGAGCAGTTTCATGGGGTTGGGTCCGCGATCGCGTCGCCGGTCACTTCACCGCGGGAATCCGGATGGTTTGGCCGACCCGGAGCTTCTTCGGATCCTTGAGGGACGGGTTGGCTTTGACGACGTGGGCCAGCTTCACCTTGAGCCCATGCTGCTTGTTGTAGGCCTCGATGATGGCTCCCAAGGTCTCGCCCTCGTCGACCTTGTGCTCGTAGTACTCCGTCGGCAGCTCGGGCCCGGCATCGGCCGGCTTGTCCGCCTTCGCTCCGGGATCCGCCGCCGGCTTTTCCCCGGTTTTTCCGGCCGGTTTGTCGGCGGTTTTCCCGGCTGGTTTGTCCGCCCCCTTGTCGGCCGGCTTGGGCGCGGGCTTGGGCGGTTCCGGAATCACGACCGGCGGAAGCGTCTTCAGTTTCTCGATGGCCTCGAGGATCTGTTCCTTGTCCTTGGTGCGGTTCTTTTCCACTTCGCGCACCTGGTCCGCGAGCTTGGCGAACTGTTCCTGGGTCGCGAGGTTCTTGGTGCCGGAAAGCTGGGTGCGCAGGGCGTCGTTGTCCGACCGAAGCCGGGCCACCTCCTGGCGGAGTTGCTGGAGGGTGCCCCGAAAGGACTCGATGCCCTCGTCCTGGGCGGCGACGCGGGCTTTCAGTTGGTTGAAGTCCTCGGAATCGATTTCCGCGGCGACGAGGGGCGCGGCGACGAGCAGTCCGGCAAGACCGAGAAGAGCGATGGGACGCATGGGGCGTGGTGGGGAAGGATGGGTTTTCGGAAAGAGACGCGGGCGGGGCGGCGGCACTTCAACGGGGCGATGCCGGGACATTGGTCGCGGGCGCCGGTTTCTTCGCTGCCGATGGCTTGGCCGCCTTCTTGGCGGGGGCCTTCGATGCCGCCTTCTTGGCGGGGCTCTTCGCCGGCGTCTTCGCCCCCCCGGGCACGGGTGCCGGCGCGAAGTTCTTGAGGCGGTCGAGCGCGTCGAGCACCTGCTGTTTGTCGCGGGTGCGGTTGCGTTCGACTTCCTGGACCTGCGTGGCCAACCGGCCGAGTTGGTCCTGGGTGACGGCACCCCGGGACGCCGCGGCCTGGGCCCGCAAGGCATCGTTCTCCGCCCGCAACCGCCCGAGCTCCGCGCGCAGCGCCTGCAGGCTGGCCCGGTTCTGGACGACGAACTCGTCGAAGGAAGCAACCCGGGCCTTGAGGGCGCGATAATCCTCGGGATCCATCTCCGCCGCGCGCGCGGCCGGAACCCAGGAAGCGACGACCAGCCAACCGGCAAGGCACGGAAGGGCAAGACGACGGAGACTCATGACGGTGGGCACGCTAGACGGAGGCGCCACGCGCGCACGAAAAAACCTGCGTCGGGCGACGGGAAAGACAGCCTTGCGACGAGCTATCCCTGGCCATCGTGGGTCCGGCGTCCCACCACGGCGGCCACCGGGGACGCTTTCAGCCGCGATGGCCAGAGGCACCCCTTGATTCCGTCCGGGGGTCTCCGTACGGTGCGGCGAAATGAGTCGGAAGCGCCTGATTGCCTCGCTGGTCGTTGCGGTGGGGTTTGCCGCCGGTTGCCTCGCCGAGGACCCGGCCGGAAAAGCCATCCTCCTGAACGGCGTCGCGGCCATCGTCAACGATTCGGTCATCTCCGTGGAAGAAGTACAGGCCTTCACGCGGCGGCAAATGGAAGCTTTGGGCGGCACCTTCCGCGACCAAGCCGAGATGGACCGCAAGGTGTTGGCCGTGCAGAAGGACAGCCTGGAACTCCTCATCGATCGCCGCCTCATCATCGGCGATTTCAAATCGGTCGGCGGCGTCCTGCCCGAATCGATCATGGACGAACTCGTGAACTACCGGATCCGCAAGGACTACGTCGACCGCGTGACGTTGACCAAGGATCTGCACGAAAAGGGCCGTACCTGGGCGAATTTCCGGAAGGAAGAAGGCGAGGCTCTGGTGGTCGAGGAGATGGTCCGGCGGAACATCGCCCAGGAGATCCTTGTCTCGCCCCGGAAGATGGAACGCTACTACGCGGCCAACCGGGACAAGTACAAGATGGACGACCGGGTGCATTTCCGGGTGATCCAGGTGGACTACCTGAAGCACGCGCGCGGCGAACCCGCGAAGATTGCCGCGGAAGCACTGGCACGGATCAAGGCCGGGGCGGATTTCGCCACCGTGGCCACCGAGGTTTCCGACGACGCGCGGAGCTACAAGGGCGGCGACCGCGGTTGGCTGGACCGCAAGAGCACCGAACTCCGCAAGGAACTCCGCGACGCGGTGTTTGCCCTTGCCGTCGGCCAAGTGAGCCCCGTGATCGAGATCGATGGGACCGCCTACATCCTCAAGGCCGAGGAGAAGCAGACGGCCCACGTCCGCACCTTGGCCGAGATGCGGAACGAGATCGAGGGCATCCTCCGCCAAGAGGAACGCAAACGCCTTCGCGAGGCCTGGATCGGACGCCTCCGCAAGAAGGCCTACATCCGTCTTTTTTGAGCCTCGAAACGCCGGCCGACTGGCCCCGGTGAAAGCCGTCCCCACCACCCTGGCGGTCACGCTGGGCGATCCCACCGGCATCGGGCCCGAGGTGACGTTGCGGGCTCTCGCCGCGGTCCTCGCGGACGACTCCACGACGCGCTACGTGGTGGTCGGGGACCGCGGTCTGGCGGCACGATTGGGCGGCGTTCCCGGATGCGGCAACGATCTGCCGGAGTACTTGCCGGACGCCGCGGACCCGGCCCGCGTGAGCCTCGCCAGCCCGATCCCGTCCCTGCCCGCCGGCTTGGCCCATGACGACCCGGCGGCGGCGAATGCCGCGGTCGCTTGGCTGCGCCATGCGGCCATGGGGTGTCTCCGGGGCGACTTCCACGGGGTCGTCACGGGACCGGTCAACAAACAGTCGATCCTCGAGGCCGGACACCGGTTCGTCGGGCAAACCGAATTCCTTGCCGAACTCTCCGGCGTGGCGCGGCACGCGATGATGCTGTTGGGGCACGACGAGAAGGGGCGCTGGCTGCGGGTGGCGCTCGCCACGACCCATTTGCCCCTGCGGGACGTCGCGGCGGCGCTGGATGCGTCCAAGGTCCGGCAAGCCGTCGAATTGGCGGCCGAAGCGTGCGCACTGCTTGGATTGCCCCGGCGGCGCGTGGGCGTGTGCGGGCTCAATCCCCATGCCGGCGAGGGCGGCCACCTCGGCCGCGAAGAAGCCGACTGGATCGCCCCGCTGGTGGCACGCCTGCGGGCCGAGGGGTTGGACGTGCACGGACCGCTGGCGGCGGACACGCTCTTCCACCAGGCGCTCCACGGCGCCTTCGACGCGGTGGTGGCGATGTACCACGACCAAGGCCTCGCCCCGCTGAAGCTCGTGGCGTTCGACAACGGCGTGAACTGGACCCTCGGCCTTCCCTTCGTGCGCACTTCGCCCGATCACGGGACCGCGCGCGATCTGGTGGGGACCGGCCGCGCGAGCCCGGCCAGCATGGTCTCGGCGATCCGACTGGCGCGCACGATCGCCGGGTCGCGCCGCTGAAACGCCCGCCGGGCAGGCCGCCGGCGGCTCAACGCGGCAGGCGTTCGTCGAGGTCGGCGACCGTGTAGACGAGGACCGCCAGCGCGGCCGAACACCGCGCCAACGATTTCGGATCCACCCGCTCCGGGGTGTCGGCATCCGTGTGGTGGAACCAGAAGTACTTGCCGGCGCTGGTCCGCAACGCGGCCACCGGAACTCCCGCCTCCAACAAGGCCCCGTTGTCCGCATCCTGCCCGCCGAGCGTCGTCTTGCCGGCGCCCACGCGCCCGGCCAACAACGATCCGATGCCCCGCATCAGCGCCATCCCGCCGTCGCTGCCCGTGAACCCGAAACCCTCGGGATCGAAGGCGCCGCTGTCGCTTTCGATCGCGAGGACATGGCGATCCAACTCGGCCCCGTGGGCCTCGCGGTACCCCTTGGCGCCGCGCCCGCCGTTTTCCTCGTTGGTCCACAACACGACGCGGATCGTGCGCCGCGGCCGCAACCCCAACTGCTTCAGCAGTCGCAAGGCTTCCCACGCCGCGATGCATCCGCCGCCATCGTCCAGGGCGCCCCGGCCCACGTCCCAAGAATCCACGTGGCCACCCACCACGACGACCTCCTCCGGCCATTCGCTCCCGCGCAGTTCGGCCACCACGTTGCGCGACATCGCGTCGGGTTCCGTGCGGGAGGTCAGGTTGACCGAGAGAACCACGTTCGATCCCCGGTCCTGCCAGCGGTGCAGACGCTGGGCGTCCTCGTCCGAAATCGCGGCGAACGGGATCCTCGGCACGCCGTCGTCGTACTTCATCGCGCCCGTGTGGGGCGTGCGCAGTCCAAAGTCGCCGATCGAACGGACCAACCCCGCGACCGCCCCGACGCGCGCCGCCGCCGTGGCCCCGGCCCACCGGTAATTCACGCTGTCCCCGTATTTCGTGAACGGGACGTCGTACACCACGATCCGCCCGACCGCATCGGCCGCGTGGGCGGTGAGGTCGGCGTAGTTGGTCACGATCAGGGCCAGGGCGGTGATGCCCCCGGCCGGGGTCGCGACGCTGCCGCCCAACGCAAGCATCGGAAGATTGTCGACGGTGGGCCCGACCAATTGCACCGATCCCTCGCCCCGCACCCACCGCGGGACGGCGATCGGTTCCCCGCGGACGTTGTCGAAGCCGTCGGCCCGCATTTCGGCGAGGATCCAATCGATGGCGGACTCGAGGTTGGTGGTGCCGGAAAAGCGCGGTCCAAAGCGGTCGCAGAGTTCCGCGAGCCGGCGCCACGCGGCGTCGGAAGGCAACGCCGCGGCGACGATCCTGTCGGCCGCGACGGCGAACCGTTCGGGAAGAATCGCGGCACCGTTGGTCCCGATGGCGAGGGCGGGCACGGGAGCCGGGGCGAGCGAGCGCCACCGGATGCCACGGAGTTCCGCGGTCGTGGCCCAACTGGCGATCCCGAACGGCTTGCTCAACTCGATGTCGCCGGAGCGCAACGCGATCTTCTTGCCCCGCGGATCGACGTTCACCAGGCGATCGTCGTCGATCCATGCCGAGATGTTGGTGGAGGTGACGGCGAGCCGGATGCGGTACCAGCGTTCGTTCTGGAACCGGACGTACTTGGTGGTCTCGTTCTCCGAGGCATCCTGTCCGTCGAGCGAAGAGATGCCGACGACCGCCCCGCCCCAACCGCCGACGATCAGGGAGGCGAACGTGTCCCGGAACGGAAACGTGAGCCCGCAGAAGAAATCCCCGCCGAGGGCGCGCTTGGCCTCCAACTCGACCTCGTAGTCGATGTTGGCCGGCGCATTCTTGCGGTGGATGCCCGTGAGAATTCCCTGGTTGAGGACGATGGCCCCGTCGCGGACCTCGATGTCCCCGTGCCCCGCGAAGCCGGTCGCTTCCCAGCCGTCGATGGACTTCCCGTCGAACAACGATTTCCAGTCCGCGCCCCGGGAACACGGCACCACGCAAAGGATCGCGAACCAGAGGACCAGCGACATCGTCGGACGCATGGCGGTGAGAAAACGGTGGAAGGGCGGCCAGCGGAAGCCGAAAGAAGCGCGCCGGCAACGAACCCCGTGTTCCCGCCGGAGGGGATCGAGGCCCCACCCCACCCTGCACCCCACCCTGCCCGGACCCATCCCGGATGCCGATGGCAGCCCGCCCGGATTGGCTGCCACCGCGCAAATCCAGCCGTTGCGGGTCGGCCGGCACGGCGTCGCGTTCCGCGTCACTCGTGGGACCGATGGTTCACCCCTCCCCGGCCCGTCGCCGGCCGGCCAGCAGCGTCACCACGATCGCACAGGCGAGGAATACCAGCGCATTGGGGGTCCGGGCCGTCCATTCCGCCCACGGCCACGGGAACCGGAAGAATGCCAGGTTCAATCCGAAGTAGAGCCAGGCCATCGTCACCAAGGTCGGCCGCAACCAATCGACCGCGGGTCGACCGGGACCGTTCCGGGTCCAACGCAACGCCAGCCAGACGGTCACTCCCAACGGCACGACGACATAGATCGCCCAACCCAGCCAAACCGGGACGACCCTCTCTTCGTAGGCCAAGTTGACCAGTGTCTTGCCCGCGATCGGAAGCAGGGTGATGGGCAGGGCCATCCACCAGGCCGCGCCCCGGCCGACCACCACCAGGGCCACCGGGATCACCCCGAGTGCCGGTCCGAAATCATAGAGTCGTTCCACCCACCCTACCGATCCGAACTCGCAGACCGCCAGCAGCACCCCGTGCAACGCCAGCAAGCCCGCCTCGAACGCCGCGGGAATTGCCGGGGGCCCGGCCGGGACGGGCGACGGCATCCGGATGCGGCGTCGGTTCAGCCAAAAGCCCGCGCCGAGCGCCGCACCCATGACCAACCCGAAGGTCGTCTCCATGAAATTCCACCAATTGACATGGCGATCGATGCCGGCCAAGGGACCGTTGGCGAACCATGGGCGGTGCCACGCATGCCAAGCCTGCAGGCATTGTCCCAAGGGAAAGCCCACGGCCCCGCCCAGAATGCCCCACAGGCCAACCCGCCAAGCCAGCGCGTCGCGGCGCACGGCCCCGGCATAGGCAAGGACCCCGAGCAACGCCAGGGCGAGCCCGCCCCAGACTTCCCGCCGGGGTTTCAAGACGGCGCCGGGTTCCCACCGCCAATCGTCGGAGAAATAGATCCGGGGCAGGACGCGATGCGCGGGATCGTACGGTTGGTTGATCCACCAGATCCCCAGGGCACTGAGACCCAGAATCCCCAGGAGCAGCAGGAACATTTCGCGGCCAGGGTAGCGGACGCCGCCCAATCCCATGCCGAGGAAGACCCCGCAGAAACCGATCCAGATGCCGCCCTTGATCGCGAGTCCCAGCATTCCCCAGCGCAGGGCGGCGACGTTGCCCACCAATTCCGGATCGTGGGTCAGGCCGATGGTTTGCCCATAGGTCTCGGTGCCTCCGAAACCCATGGCGATGGTGCCCAACGCCACGGCACGGGCCGCCGCAAGTCCGTCGGCCATCGGGGCCAAAAGACGGACGAGCACGAGCGACACCAGAAGGCCGGCGATCATGGCGCCGGTCTCGTGTCCGTATTGGCCGCGGATGCCCCAAGCCATTCCCCCGGCGCAAGCCGTGGCGAGAACGACCTTCCACATCGGCGCAATCGGGACGGCGGTACGCACTGCGGTGGACGACATGCGGCGAGTTTTGGGGGAACGCCCGCGGAAGGACGAGCTTTGAGACGGAGCGATGCACAAGGGAATCCACGCGGAGACGCCATGATCCCCGGCACGGAGGGACATCGGTGGCGATTGGCCTCCCGTGTCCGATGGGCGTTGGGCACCGGGTATTCGGGACCACAAGGCCCGTGCATCCGCGTGGCCCACGGGAGCACCGGCGTGCGGCCGCCATTCCGAGGTGCCGGTCGAGAGGTCCGCGTCCGGCGTTGCGCGCGGGCATCCGCGCGCCATGCTTTGGACATGACACGCCAACAGGTGCTGGATCTGTACTTCATGGATGCCCGGTGCAAGCTGATCGAGGTGGCGGCTTTTCTGGACCGGGTGGACCGGGCGACCGGCGAGGCGGATTTCCGGACCGTGGCGTTTCGCGATGCCCTGCGGCACCTCGCTTCCGAAGGCACGGGTCGCACTGCCGCCGTGTTGCGGACGTTGAGCGACCCCACCGAGCAACCGGTGGAACGGGCCCCGGGCAAGGGCGCCGTCGGTGCGTGGCCGGGCTGAGGCGGAACACGACCAAATCCCCAAGATCCCGAACATGCGATACATCGAGCCCCACGGGCACATGGTCAGCCGGACGACGGACGACTATCTCGACATGGTGACGGCCGGCTGCGCGGCGGTGTGCGAGCCGGCGTTCTGGGCGGGATTCGACCGCGGTTCCGCGTCCGGATTCCGCGATTACTTCGGCCAGTTGACCGAGCACGAGCCACGGCGAGCGGCACGTTACGGCCTGCCGCATTTCTGCTGGCTCTGCATCAATCCCAAGGAGTCCGAGGATACCCGGCTCGCGGAAGACGTGATCGCGTTGATCCCGGAATTCCTCGGGCGCCCCACGGTGCTCGGGATCGGCGAGATCGGGTTGAACAAGAATTCCCGCAACGAGCTCCGGGTGCTCGAGATGCACGTGGACCTCGCCGCGCGCCACGACCAACTGATCCTCGTCCACACCCCGCACCTCGAGGACAAGCTCAAGGGCACCCGACTGATCCTCGACGTGCTGCGGGCCGACTCCCGGATCCGCCCGGAGCGCGTGCTCATCGACCACGTCGAGGAACACACCGTCCGCATGGTGCTCGACCACGGGCACTGGGGCGGCATGACGCTCTATCCGATCAGCAAATGCACGCCGGCCCGCGCCGTGGACATCCTCGACGTGTACGGCAGCGACCGGCTGTGGATGAATTCGGCCTGCGACTGGGGCGAGAGCGTCCCCCTGGCCGTCCCGCGGACGGCCCTCGAAATGCGGCGGCGCGGCTGGAGCGCGGCGGCCGTGGACCGCGTCGTCTACCAGAACCCCGTCCGGTTCCTCAGCCAGTGCCCGAAGTTCCGCCTTCCCGAGGAAGGTTGAACGCGCACGTCACCGCCGCTTGCCGCGGCCACGGGCCATCAGCGCCTCGATGTCGTCGGCCTCGATCGGGATGTCGGCCATCAGGTCCACCGGGCCGCCGGCGGTGATGAGCACGTCGTTCTCGAGCCGGATGCCCAGACCCTCTTCCGGGATGTAGATCGCCGGTTCGACGGTCATCACCCATCCCGCAGCGAACGGTTCGTCGGCAAAGCCGACGTCGTGCACGTCGAGGCCGATCGGATGGCCATTGCCGTGCATGAAGTACCGTTTCACGGCCTTGGCGGACGTTTCCCCGGCCTTCGCCTTGAGTTGCCGGGGCTTGAGCAGACCGAGGTGGACGCATTCGCGGGCCACCAACTCCTCGGCTTCCTCCTGCCATTCGCGCCATTTTCTTCCGGGAACCAGGCTTTGGATGGAGGCACGGAGCACGCGCAGGACGGCGTCGTAGACCTGCCGTTGGCGTCGGCTGAAGCGGCCGCCGACCGGGATCGTGCGGGTCAGGTCCGAATTGTAATTGGCATGGCTCGCGGCGACGTCGAGCAGGAGCAGGTCGCCGTCGTTGCAGGGTCGCGAATTGTCCGTGTAATGCAGGACGCAGGCATTGGCACCGGACGCGATGATGGGGTTGTACGCGAACGCACCGCGGCGGCGGATGAATTCATGGGCGAACTCGGCCTCCACCTCGCACTCGTTCACGCCCGGTTTGACGAACCGCGCCACCCGCTCGAATCCCGCCCGGGTGATGGCGCAGGCCTCGCGGATCAAGGCCACCTCGGGTTCCGATTTGACCATGCGCAGCCGGTGCATCAGGCGGGCAAGGCGATGGTACTGGTGGAGCGGATACCGCCGCCGGAGCTCGTGGGCCAGCCGGGCATCGCGGGACTCCACCACGATCTCCGCGCGCCGGTGCTCGTTCGAGTTGAGGTAAAGGTGGTCGGCCTCGCACACGAGGCGATGCAGGTATTTCGGGAAGTCCGAAAGCCACTGGATGTTCTCGATCCCACTGGCGGCGCGGGCCTCGGCCTTGGTCAGCTTGTGTCCTTCCCAAACCGCGATGACCTCGTTGGTTTCACGCAGGAACAGGATCTCGCGCTGGCGCTCGTCGGCGGCGTCCGGAAACAGCAGCAGGATCGACTCCTCCTGCTCGATCCCGGCGAGGTAGAAGAGATCGGAATTCGGGACGATCCGCAGCGTGCCGTCGGCGTTGGTCGGGAAAACGTCGTTCGCGTTGAGAAGCGCGAGCGCGCCCGGAAGCATGAGCTGGCGCAGGCGAGCGCGGTTCTCGACGAAAAGGCGCGCATCGATCGGGGCGTGTCGCATGGCAGACGAACCGTGCCGGAAACGGCCGATTCCCACAAGAAGGCGACCACGGGGCCGTCTGGAAAGTAGGCAGGGGTCCGGTTTCGGAGACCCGTCCACCCTCTCCGCCCCGCCTCCACGAACAATCCCTCGCCGCAGGACCCCCGTCCTCTTCTTGGATGGGCTCTAATCCCGCACCGCCTTGTGGCACGCGGCACAGGAATCGGACACGGCCCGGATGCAGGTCTCGACGGCCGATTCAGCCTCGGGAGTGCGGGCCGTTTCAAGGTCCCGTAGCGATTCGTGCAAACGCCGTGCGGCCGTCTCGGCCCGTGACAGCCCGTCCGCCCAACGCGGTCCACGCTCCGCACCCAGACCGGTGCGCCGCGCCTCCCGGAACCACTCGACCAATTGCAACGCCTCGTCCGACGGCACCCCATCGCCGCGGCCGATGGCCGCCCCGAACCCAGTTTTCCGGAGGGACTTCAACCCGTCGAACCGCGCGTCGATCGACACCATCGCGTCGACCAAACCGGGCGTCGGCGCGCGGGACGGGAAATCCGCGCCGACCGCAGCCAACTCGGCGGGCAACGGCGGACGGAACTCCGCGGCGGAACGGTACAGGCCGGCGTAATTGGTCGCCGTGCCCGCGGCGTGCATCCACGCGTGGGCCAACGCGGGCTTCCAGCCGTCGATGGCCTCGCACACCACGGCCACCGCCGCCGGGCCGCGGTGTTTGCCATGGTGACAATGGAAATACACGGGGCCCGCCACGGAACCGACGGCTTTCACGAGGCGCACGGCGTTGGACGCCGGAATGCCGTCGTATCCAAAGGGCAGATGGATGTACCGGATGCCGTGGCGTGCGGCGGACGCGGCGTCGGGGGCCGCGCCGTCCACGCTGACGATCGTGCGGACGCCGAGCCCGGCCAGCGCGGCGAACGCGGCGTCGCCAACGGGCGACGAACCGGAATACAGGCGCGAACCCACGGCGAACGTGTTTGCCATGCCCGCCAGCGGAATGGGCCGGAACGACGGATCCGCCGCCCGCAAAGCCGTCGCCACGGCCAGTGCCCCAACGCACCGGACGATCAGTTCCGCGATCCGCGTCATGGGAATTGGATCAAGCCGCATGGGGTGTCCTCACGGGAATCCCTCCCTCCCGGGACTTCCCTCATTCGGGCCGCACCTCGTCGCCGGGCTGGAGGTCGCCCTCCACGATGTCGGCGGCGATGGTGGCGTCGCGCGCGATCCGGCCGGCCTTCACCTGACCGACCATTTTGCCCTCGCGGTAGACCTTGAGGATCTGGCCCGGGGACGGCGGTGCGTTGAGGGTGAAATCGACGACCACGAAGCGGAGCGACGGCTGGACTTGGACGATGTTTCCCTGGGCACCGCCGAGCGCACGGATTCGCGGAGCGGCGGGAACGGCGGTCGAGGTGTCCACGCGGGATCCACCGGGCGCGCCGGATGGGGACTGGCAACCCGCCAGAACAAGGCACAGCCCAAGGATCCCGGCGTGCCGGAGGCCCGACGCCTCAGAACCCCCAGCGAAGACCGAGAGTCCCGCCGTACACGCCGCCGAGCTTGAGGGTGGCCTCGCGCCCGAAGCCTCCGAACGTCGAGTTTTGGTTGAACTCATATTGTCCGCCGACGTAAACGCCCAACCGCTTGGTGATGTCGTACTGGGCGCGCAACTCGAAGTACCCGCCCGGGCGCCAATCCGACCGGCGCACGAGGTGATGCCCGCCGGCGCTCGGGTCGTAGGAAAAAGATTCGTCGATGGTCAACTGCGCGTCGGGAAGCACGGAACAATACCCGAAACTCACGCCGGCGGTGAGGCGACGGGCCACCGGCACCTCGAAATAGACGCCTGCCTTCAGGATGTGCAGGTGGGCATTCAGCCGCATGTCCAGGGTGGACGTGCCGGTCACCGGCGTTGTCGTCGGACCCGAAATCGGGGCCAGCGGGATCAATGGCCCGGGTCCGGCAAACGTGCCGGAATAGGGATGCAACGGCGGGATGATCGTCTGTTCGTCGCCCGGTTGAAACGAGTAGGTCGCAGTGGTGTGGGTTCCCGTGCCCGCCGCGGATCCACCGGCCCGCGCGGAAATCGTGCTGTAGCCGTAGCCACCCTCGAGCCCAAACTTCACCTCGCGTTTGCCCACCATGAACCGCGTCACCTCGATGCCCGCCCGCAGGTCCCCCCCGAACGCGGTGCCGACCTTGCCGGAGAGATCGCCGACTCGCGGCACTTTGTCCCAACGCTCGAGATTCAGGGTGTCTTCGACGATCTGCGACGACTTCTGGTATCCCCAGTTCCACGTGTAGGGGGAATTGGTGCTGACCGAGGGCAACACGTACCCATTCTGGAAAATGCCGGCCCCGACCGGCGTGGGCACCGTGGAGTTGCGGAAATCGACGCCGATGCCGGAACGCAGCACGCCGCCGCCGCGGAGCCAGATCCCGGACTCGGGAGCCATCTCCTCGCCGTGGACCGCGGCAATGGACGCGACCGCCAGACCGACATAGGCCGCGCCGCGAAGGTGGAACAATGGGTTGCTCATGGATGGAATTGTCGTTGTTCCCCGTCAGAGGCTTGTGATCACCCGGTAAAACCGCGTTCCGTTGGCCGGCAAGGAATCCGTTTTGGGTGGTCCGGCATCGATCCATTGCACCCGCGAGCCCGTTCCCTGAATCGACGGAAGCGCCGTCTTCATGGTCGCCGCCGCGGAATTCAGGTCTTTCACCGTTGGCGCGTATTGGACGTAGTATTTCCGGCCGACTTCGGTCGGGAATTCGATGAGGAAGGCGCCGTCCGGATACGACGGGTTCGCGAAGTAGAGCGCGCGATCGACCGCCAGGAGCCCCGTGGAAAGCGTCGGCACGACCGCGGTGCCCACCGTGTCCACCCCGTAACTCGGCGTCGGAACCGTGACGAGGTCGGGCACGTAGAATTCCGCGAGAAGATCCCGGGTTTCACCCGGGGCGAGCTTGGAAATCACGAAGGCGGGAAGCGTGGTCACGCTGGAGGTGGCGTGGGCGTTCCAAAGCGTGGTCGCAAGACCCAGGGAATCGAGACCGAGCCCGGCCACCGAGATCTGTACCAAGGCCTGCGTGCTGACACTCGGGTTACCGACGGAGATCCGCTGCACGAAGAGTCCCGACTGGAAGTCGAGCGTCGGCAACGGCCCCGGCACGACCAGCGCCCCGACCGGTTGGAGCGTCACGATCGCATGGGTGCCGTCGATCAGGGGCCCCACCGGGGCCACCGGCGTGTTCGTCAGGGAAAGCCCCGCGGCCATCGGCTTCGCGCCGTCCACGAGGTCGAAGACCACCGTGCCAACCTGGGTGTTGCCGGGATCCAGACGAAAGGTGGGATCGAAAGCCATGCTCACGCCAAACAGGCCGTCCGCCGTCCGCGAGGTGTTCTCGGTCACGCGGGCTCCTGGCCCGGCGACCTCGAGCAAACGCGCCTTCCGATCCGGAATGACGATCGCCCCCCCGGGCGGCAACGACGAGACGAACCGGGGGTTCTTCAGGGTGAGGACGTTGAAGGCGATCGAGAAATCCACCTCCGTCTCGTTGCCCCGGGCTTCGTAGAAAACCGGTACCTGCGGATTCCCCGTGGGAATGTAGTGGCCGACCGCGAGGCTGCCGGTCGGCAATGCGAGGACGACCAATGAAACCGGGGCGCTGGTCACGGAACCAACGCGGTTCGAAACGATGACCTGGTACAGGCCCGCGTTGTTGGTGGTCACGTTCGGCAATACCAGCGAGGGCGCCGTCGCGCTCGGCAGGTTGGTCCCCGAGAACTGCCACTGGTACGCCGGCGCCGGCGTGCCCTTGGCCGCGACGGCGAACGTCGCGGCTTGCCCGGGATAGACCAGCGTGGTCGTGGGCGAAGCCGTCAACTCCGGCAAGGCATCGGGAATCGGCGTGGCCAACAGCGCGGGCAAACCCCACGCACAGAGAATCGTCAGGAAAAGCCGGCGAAAGGCCGGCCCGGCAGGCAACGGATGGCAGGAGTTCATCGGACGGAAGAAGTCAAACGGCAGCAATGTCGAAACAACAGGGTGATTTCTGCCCTTGGTCCCCGGCATCAAACCACCGTCCCGTTCGGGATCACCCCGTTCTTCGGAACGATGAGGATCCCGTCGCGGATGTAGTAGAGCGGGTGGTCGAAATTCTCCGGCTTGCCCGCGGGAGAAAGAACGCAGGCTTCGCCGATCCGGGCGTTCTTGTCGATGATCGCGTTCTCGATGCGGGTGCCGCGGCCCACGCCGAGCGGGAGCCCGAGGTTCTCGGGCCGATTGCGCCGGGATGCGGTGTCGAAGTAGTCCGAACCCAACATCACCACCCGGTTCAGGGACGCGCCGTCGTCGATGACCGCACGAAGACCGACGATCGAGCGTTGGACCCGCGCATTGTTGATGATGCAACCCTCCGCAATCACCGCATGGTCGACCGCCGCGCCGTTGATCTTGGAAGCCGGCAGGAAACGGGGGCGGGTAAAGACCGGGGGGCTGAAGAAATTGAAACGCGGCACATCGTTGGTCTGGTCGAGATTCGCCTCGAAAAAACTACGGATGGTGCCGATGTCCTCCCAATACCCTTGGAACACGTGGGAAAACACACGGTGGCTGCCGATGGCACCCGGGATGATGTGCTTGCCGAAATCGGTCAGGTTGTTGTTCAGCAACTCGAACAACACCTCGCGGTTGAACACATAGATCCCCATCGACGCGAGGTAGAGATCGTCGTCGCGGGTGATGCCAAGGGGGCCGTAACTCGCACGGTCGATGCGGAGGGACTCGAGGACCGCGGGTTCCTTGGGTTTCTCGACGAACCGCGTGATCCGGTGTTCGCCGTTGATGTGCATGATCCCCAGGGCACCGGCTTCCCGCGCGGGCACCGGGATGGTCGCGATCGTGAGATCCGCGGAGCGATCCACATGCGTCTGCAGGATCTCCCGGAAGTCCATCTGGTAGAGTTGGTCGCCGGAAAGGATCAACGCGTAGTCGAAATCGTTGTTCCGGAAGTGCATCAGGTTCTTCCGGACGGCGTCGGCAGTACCTTGGTACCAGCTGGTGTTCGAGAAGGTCTGCTCCGCCGCGAGGATTTCCACGAAGCCGCCGTTGAAATGGTCGAACTTGAAGCTCTGGGAGATATGCCGGTGCAGCGACGCGGAATTGAACTGGGTGAGCAGGTACATCCGGGTCAGCCCGGAGTTGACGCAGTTCGAGATCGGGATGTCGACCAGCCGGTACTTGCCGGCGAGCGGCGTCGCGGGCTTGGAACGCTCGCGCGTCAATGGAAAGAGGCGCGTGCCCTGGCCGCCTCCCATGATGATGCCGAGGGTCTGTTGGGAAAGATAGGTGGCACGTTTCGCGGGCATAACGTTTCTGGTGACGGATCGACTTCTACCGCGTCGCCGTCGCCCACTCAAGTGCCGCGAGTCGGAATGGGGCGCATCTTTTCGTCCCCGGTCCACCGTCCCACCGCGGCGGCTTCGGAAGTCGCTTCCACCCACGATGCCAAGATGCGCCCATGCGAATGGTAGGAATTGCATCGGACTTTGCCTCCCTCCAACCTCCCGCCCATGTGCGGCATTGACGGTTCCACCAGCCCTCGGCCCGCCCGAAAACCAGGGGATTCCCTCGCCGTCGGGCCCGGGCGGAGTGCCACCGACCGCCGCCCGGCACCATGACCCGGCACCGAGTGAACCCGCCCGTCCCCAAACCGACCGATCGCCGGATGAAGGTGGCCTTCGTCATCCATGACTTCGACCAAACCTTTGGCCAAGGGCGCTATGGCGTGGAGTTGGCCCGGTTCCTCGCCTCGCGGTGCGATTTCGTCGTCTATTCCAACACTTTTTCGGCCCCCGATGTTCCCGGAATCCGCTGGGTCCGCGTTCCGGCCTGGCGTTGGAACGTGGTGACCACCGTCCTGACCTTCCTCCCGTTGGCCGAGTGGATCGTGTCCCGGGACAAACCGGACGTCATCCACGCGCAGGGCCTGACCTGCTGGCGCGCGGACATCATCACCGCGCACATCTGCAATGCCGCCCGCGCCCGGTCGAGTGCCATGAACCAGCGGCGGACCCGTTGGTTCATCCGGCTCGTCACCCCGTTGGAGCGGCTCTTTTACGGGCAACGCCGCGCCCGCCACATGATCGCGATTTCCGAGACGACCGCCCGCGAGATCCAATCCGAATACCATTGGCGGCGCCCCTTCACCGTTCTGCACCACGGCACCAACACCCGGCAGTTCAAGCCGGCGGCCAACGCGGCCGAGATCGCCGGGCTGCGCCGCGACTTCGGTCTGCCCGATGGCCGTTGGATCTGGCTGCTCGTCGGCGAGGCGGTCAAAGGCCTCCGGCAGGTCATCGAACAGCTTGCCGCGTTTCCCACGGCCCACCTGCTGGCCATCACCCGGTCCGATTTGAGTCGCTACCAGAATTTGGCCCGTCAGTTGGGCGTGATCGATCGCATCACCTTCTGTGGTTACACGCCCCAACCCGAACTCGCGTATCGCGCGGCCGACGCGTTCGTCTATCCCAGCGACTACGACCCGTTCGGCATGGTCGGCTCGGAGGCCATGGCATCGGGCCTGCCCGTGGTGCTGGGACACAACATCGGCGTGGCCGAACTGGTCCGCCATGGCGAGAACGGACTGCTCTGCGATCCGGGCAATCCCCGGTCGATCCACGAACAACTTGCCCGCCTGCTCGCCGATCCTGCGAAAGCCCGGGATTTGGGAACAAAAGCCCGGGAAACCATTGTGGCCACGTCGTGGGAGCACAACGCGGACGTGGTTTGCCAGATCTACCAATCGGTGTTCGACGAACGCACCCGCGGCACGACGTGAAGCCTCCCACGGTCACCCTCTTGGTTCACGGCGGACCGCGCAGCATCGAGGCCATCCGTGCGGCCGGCTTGAGCCGTCGTCTTCCCGCCGCCAATGTCCGCACCCTTTTTCGCGAAGGCAGCCGCCTGGCAACGGCCCGGCGATGGCACGCGGATCTTCGCGCCCACCGACCCGACCTGCTGTACGTCCTGAACACGGCGTTGCCAGGCGCCCTGCTCGCCGCTTGGTGGAGTCGGATCCATCGGCTTCCCTACCTTCTGGACACAGGGGACGTCATCCTCGAGATGGCACGCCGTTCGGGCATCGGCGCGGGTTGGCGCCTGCCGATACTCGCGTTCACGGAGCGCACCGCGTGGCGCAACGCCGCGGGAATCGTCGTCCGCGGCACCCGGCACCGTGAATATCTCGGGCAGCGCGGCCTGAACGCCACGTTGATTCGGGATGGTTATGCGGAGCAGCAGGATGTCCCCCCGGATGCCGTGGCATCGCTCCGACGACGCCACGGGTTGGAGGGACGATTCGTGGTTGGGCTGATGGGTTCGCTCGTCTTCAGTCCGCGCCTTGGCATCTGTTACGGATGGGATCTGGTCCGGGCATTGCCCCGATTGGCGGACCTTCCGGTCACCGCGGTGGTGATCGGCGACGGCAACGGGCGGGAATGGCTGGAGACGGAAGCCCGCAGGCTCGGCGTGAGCGACCGACTGGTCTTCACCGGCCGGATACCGTACGCGGAGGTCCCGACCTATCTCCGGTTGTTCGACGTGGCGCTATCCACCCAAACCAACAACCTTCCCGGCCAAGTCCGGACCACCGGAAAGGTTCCCGAGTACATGGCGGCGGGGCGGTTCGTGCTCGCGAGCCGGGTCGGGGAGGCCGAGTTGCTGTTGCCGCCCGAGATGTTGGTCGACTATGCGGGCGAGGTGGATGCGGCATATCCCGACCGACTGGCGGCCCGCGTCCGGGAATTGGTGGCGGATCCAACGCGTCTCGCCCTTCGCGAACGATTGCCGGGCGTGGCAGCCGCACGGTGTTCCTATGACGTTCTCAGCCGGCAATGGCTCGAGTTGGTAACCGCCACGGCCGCCGCCCACCGCCACGACCGATCAGTGCCCGACCCAAGCCATGACCGCGAATTCCATGGCGATGATCACGCCGAGTGACAGCCACACAAAACGCTCGCGAAGCTCCAGCGGGCGTTGAACGGGTGGAACCAACCCAAACCGAATCCTGATGCCACCGCATCCGATGACGGTGCCATTGCGCAACAGGCACCGGTCCACGTACGCGTCGTCGATCGTGACCTTCGCTCCTTCGGCAACCCGGAGTTCAAAACGTCCGTCGTCGCCGGCGACGACATCGAAATGGTGGTCCCAAACACCCGCACCGGAAACCGACACCGTCATCCCGGAGGCACGGCCCAACCGGATGGTTCCCGGTGGTGGCCGGAACGTCTTGCCGGAATCCGGCCCACCCAAGACGGCGAACTCAACCATCAGAGAATCGACCGCGTCACCTGGACTTTGTCCCCGGGGAATATGGGCTTGTCGTATTTCTCGGGGTCATCGACCGCCTTGTTGCAATTGACGATGATGGACTTGCCGTCGCGGATGATTTTCACCTTCCGCCGGTTGGAAAATTCGGTGAAGCCCCCGGCCATGTCGATGGCCTTCAGCACCGTCAGTTGGCCACTGTGCGGGTAATTTCCCGGGGAACGGACCTCGCCGCCCACGGAAATCTGACGCGGCGGCACCTCGATGGTGACGTTGATGATCCGGTAAAGTCCCTTGTCGATGTAGAAATCGCGGATTTCCTGTTCGAGGACATCGCGGCGTTTGCCCTTGAACATGAACCTGTGGCCCAGATGCAGGGTCAACTCACCGCCGTCGGGAATCTGCATCTCCAGCGGCGGCACGACGGTGGGGATGTCCGAGAAGACCACCCTCACGCGGTCACCGACATTGAGGGTGTCGCTGCTGGGAATGGATTCTGCCGACGGCTTGACTGTCTTGCGGGCATCGGGAATCGGGCTCTGGGGCTTGACCGGTTCCACCGCGCAACCGGTGGGCCCGAAAGCCAGCAACAGACCGAACCAGACGGCGAGAAGATTGGGCAGACGGTTCATCATGGGAAAACAACGGTGCATCGGGACCCTTCGACTTGGACTCAGTATTTCGGCTTCACCTCGGCCGACTTGTCGTCGGCGACTGCCGCCCCCGCCTTGCCGGAACGCGACTTCTTCTTCTTCTCCCCGTCGGGTTTGCTGTCCTCGCTCTTGGAGTAGTAGTCGTAGTAGTAACCGCTGTAGTAGTAGTAGTAGCTGTCCTGGGAGATGTTGATGTTGTTCAACACCACGCCCAGAAGGCGCTCCGCGCCGCCAATCTTCTCGACCATCTGCTTCGCGCGAAGGGTCATTTGCTGCGGGTACTTGCGGTACTGGACCACCAGAATCGCCATCTCGACCTCGCTCACCAGAATCGAGGCGTCGGAGACACCCATGATCGGCGGCGAATCGAAGAACACGAAATCGTAGCGATTCTTCACTTCCTCGATGAATTCCTTCATCTGGACGGAATTCAGGATGCCGACGGAACTGCTCGGAAGCTTTCCGCTGGGCAGGAAGTCGAGGCCCGGTTGCGGCGTCGTCTGCACGACCTCCTCGAGCTTCGCCGTGCGGAGCAGGAAGTTGGTCAGACCCACCGTGTTCGACACGTTGAGGATCTTGTGGAGGCTGGGACGGCGGAGGTCGGAATCGACGATCAACACCCGGCTGCCCTGCTGGGCGAAAATCGTGGCAAGGTTGAAAATCGTGGTGGATTTGCCCTCGCCGGCGCCGCCGGACACGACCGTCATCGTGCGACAACCGGGATCTTTTCTGGAGAAAAGGATGTTGGTGCGCAACACGCGGTACGCTTCCGCATGGGGACTGTCGGCCCCCTCGTTGATCAGCGCCCCCACGTTCTGCGGAATGACACCCAGCACCGGCGCGCCGAGCGATTGCTCGACGTCGTCGATCGTCTTCACGCTGGTGTCGATGTACTCGATGAAGAAGGCGAGACCGATGCCCAGAAGCAATCCAAAGATGGCGCCGGCAGCCACGAACAACGGCTTGTTGGGGCGCACGGGCGTGAGCCCCTGCAGCGCGCGGTCGATCACCTGGACGCTGGATTTCTTCGAGATCTGGCCGTTGATCAATTCCTGGTTGAGTTGCAGGCGCATCGATTGGCGGACCTGCATGCTGAACTCAAGATCCCGCTTGGCCTTGGCATACGGGGCGAAGCTCTTGTTCTCCTGGGCCGTTTTCTCGATGGCGGAGTCGTAGAGTTTTTCCAACTCCCGGACGTTGCCGCGGGCAATCTCGAGTTGGGCGGAAAGCGCATCGACCATGCCCTGGACCTCTTTGTCCAACTGGTCGTTGATCTCGCTGATCAGACCGATGACCCGCTTCACCTCCGGATGCTCGGGACCAAGGTCGGGGCTCAGCTGGCGCTGCTTTTGTTTGGCGAGATTGAGGCTCGCGATCAGCGCGGTGAGTTCCTGCGTGGGACGCGCCGAAGACAGGAAGTGGCGGAGTTCGTCGCCCTTCTTGCTGTTCACCTTCTCCATCAATTGCTCGAGCGTCGCGGCTTGGGTCCGGTATTCCGTGCGGCTGAGCTCGAGCTTCGCCATCGTCTGGGTGTTCAGGCTCACCAAGCTCGGGGTCTCGGCAGCGTCGGGAACCTTGAGGAACATCCGCAGGTGGTCGACGTTGGTCTGCGCGACCCGCACCTGTTCCTCGAGGTTGGAAAGTGCATTCGACAAGGTGGTCAAGCCACGCAGCAGTCGGTCATTGCGATCAAGATCGCGGTCCTGTTCGTAAGCCTCCGCGATGCGGTTGGCGATGTCCGCCGCCAGTGCCGCATCCTGGTCGTAGGCGCTGATCTCGATGATCGACGTATTGCGGCGCTGCCGAACCTCGACGGCGCGGGAGAGAACCTCGTAGGTTTGCTGGATGTTGATTTCGGGGACCTTGGCCCGGCCCGCGTAGACCTTGGCGAGGTGCAATCGTTCGCTGACTTTGTCGAGGATGCGTCGGGACTTGAGCACCTCGAACTCCGTGTTGAAGAAGTACGGGTCGAAACCCGTTTGGGAAGGCCCCTGGAGGAACGGCCCCACGTCCGGGGTATCCTTCTCGACCTTCATTCCCACCGTGCTCAGGTAGAGCGGCGTGAGGAAATGCGTGACCACCGCCACCGTGCCCACCACCAGGAGGAACACGGTAAGGATGATCGCTTTCCGTAGGCGGAGGATCCGCCAGTAGTCGAGAAAGTGCAGCTTGCTATCCGAGATTCCGGATGCCGCCGATGCCTGCGTCTTGATCGCTTCCATTCGATACAAAAAAGGGAGGCTGAAACAGATTCCAGCCTCCCGTAATTACTGAAACCCCGCCCGGTCTGGCCTCGCTCAGTACGTGGCGCGGATACCCACAAACACCCGGTTCCGCGAATAGTCGCGGAAGTTCACGTCGGACGCCAGTTGATCGTAATAATAAGCAGCCTCGGCGGACAGGTAGTTGTTGATCCGGTAATTGAGGGTCAAACCCAGCGAGATGTAGTCCTCTTTCTGGCCGTTGAGCAGGACCGCCTTCGAGGCACCAATGAACTCCGAGTTCTGGTACTGGGCAACCACGCTGCCACGCAGCTTGCCGGTGATCTGGTGGTTGATCGATCCGTAGGCCAAGCTGGATTGTTGGTCGAGAACGGCACTGGCCGCCTCGAGATCGGTCGCGTTCCGCGCATGACGGAAGCCAATCTGGACATTGCTGCCGGTCGCGTACGAGTAGGTCACGTTCGCATCGATGAACGGATTCACCGCGTCGGCACGTGCACCAGCCGGCGCATGGTACCAATCAACGAACTGGGCGCCCGCACGCAGCGATCCGACCAACTGCGAGGTGAAGGAATGGTCGACGCCCGCAAAGACGTAGTGCGACCGGTTGTCGCGGAAGTCGGACTTGGTGTTGCGGTAGTTGACGTCGCCGTACTGGTAGTTGCCCGAGAGCACCGTCTTCGGCGCCAACTGGTAGCGCAGACCGAGCGACGGCAGGTTCTCCATGCGGTCCAGCGCTTCCGCAAAACCCTTGTTCTTGTAGTTGTAGTAGTTGTTGCGATACCCAACCACCGCACTCCAAAGGGGAACGATCTGGACGGTCAGGTCCGCCCCGGCCGAGTTGCGGATGTTGCTGCCTTCCGCGCGCACCACCTGGGGAAGGGTCCCCGAACCCGAGAACGCAACCATCTGGTCCGGCTCCTGCGCCGCCGCGAACTGATCGGAAACCGACAGTTTGTAGCGCGGGTTGAAGGCGTGGCTGAACGCCACGTCGGCAAGATGGAACTGATCGTCTTTGCTGCCCGGGCGGCTCTCGTAGTAACGCAAGCCGTAGGTGTAACCCGCCGTCAACGTCGAACCCTCGAGCGGGACATTGAAGCGGACGCTCGGGGTGATCTCGAAACCGAAGCTGTCGAACTTCCGGCGGTCGGGCTTCTTGTCGCCATCGACGTCGACCTTGTTGTTCGCCGTGAAAATATTGTCGTCGTAGAAACCACGCACGCCAGCGCTCAGCGTGTAAGGCTTCGAACCGTCGCCGGCAAACGCCGACAGGGTGGAGAGGATCGCGGCTCCCGCCGTCGCCATGCTGGCTGCTTTGAAGGGCTTCTTCATACGAAAAGCTTTTGTTCTCATCCTGCCAACCTAGGCAGTCCGAGAGGATTAGCTGTGGCGTTTTAGGGAGGGGCGCTGCGAGTGTCAAACACAAATACTTCCACCCCGTGGTCTTCCGCGGTTTTCGGCACCAACCCCACTCTCCGGAACGACTTCCAAGTCTTCCCCGGCTTCCTGTGCCCGGACCAATCGCCCGTACAGCCCGCCGGCCCCCACCAACTCGCCGTGCCGCCCGGACTCCTCGATCCGTCCCGCGCGCAGGACCAGGATCCGGTCCGCCCGACGCACCGTGCTCAAACGATGGGCGATGACGAAGCTCGTCCGACTGGAGAACAGCCGCTCCAATGCCTCCTGGATCAGTCGTTCCGTCGCCGTGTCGACGCTCGCCGTCGCCTCGTCGAGGATCAAAATGGGCGCATCCTTCAGCAAAGCCCGGGCGATGCTGATCCGCTGGCGTTCGCCGACACTCAGGCGGACACCCCTTTCGCCCACCCGGGTATCGTAGCCTTGGGCGAGTTTACGGATGAATTCGTCGCAGTTGGCGGCCTTTGCGGCGGCCTCCATTGCCGCCTCGTCGGCATCGATGCGTCCGTACATGAGGTTTTCCCGAACGGTTCCGTTGAACAGAAAGGGTTCCTGGCTTACCACCGCGATCTGGCGCCGCAACTCCCCCAGCGCCATCCGCGCCGTGTCCCGCCCGTCCACGAGAATGCGCCCGCCCGTCACTTCGTGGAACCGCGGCAACAGATTCACCAGCGTCGATTTTCCCGCACCCGTCGGTCCCACCAGAGCGATCATCTGGCCGGGCTCCGCCGCCAGGGAAATGTCGTGCAACACCTCTTTCCCCTCGTAACCGGCCGCCACCGACTCGAACCGCACTTCGCCACGCGCACGCCAGACCCAGGGGCCGCCGTCGACTTCCTCGGCCGACGCATCGAGAATGTCGAACACCCGCTCGCCGGCGGCCCGCGCCGACTGCGCGATCTGGTTCAGCCCGCGCAATTGCGAGACCGGTTGGTAGAACATCCCGAGAAACAGGAGGAATCCCACCAATTGCCCCTGCGTCATCCGGCCCGCCAGCACCTCGCGCGCGCCCAGCCACAAAACCGCCACGCTCCCCGCCGCCCCGACGAAGGTCATCGAGGGATTGTACCATGCCCAGGCGCGCATCACCCGGAGCGTGCCGTCGCGCAGCGCCTCCGCGCGTTGCCGGAACCGGGCGTCCTCGTGCGCCTCGCGGCCGAAGCTCTTCACCTGGCGGACGCCCTGCAGGTTGTCGGTCAGCAACGCGTTCATCGCGCTGTTGGCCACCGACCGTGCCCGATACCGCTCCGCCGCGGTCCGCGTGTACCACCATGCCCCGGCCACCAGCACCGGCAACGGGACCAACGCCACCCATGCCAGCATGGGGTTGGCGAGGAACATGAACACCATCACCCCGACGATGCCGACCAGCGACACCACGCCCTGTTCGGTGCCGTCGATCACCAACCGTTCCATCACGTTCACGTCCTCGATCACCCGCGTCATCAGGTCGCCCGTCGCGCGTTGGTCGAACCAACCGGCCGGCAAGCGTTGCATCCGCGCGTACACGTCGCGGCGCATGTCGAGGATCACGGCCTGCTCGAACGCGTTGTTCAGCAGGATGCGCAGGCTCGATAGGCCGTCCCGCACCAGATAGGCCCCCAGCAGGCCCGCCACCGCCCATGCCAACCGGTCCCCGCGCCCCCCCAGCAACACGTCGTCGATGACGTACTGGGTCAACTTCGGGTACGCCAACCCCGCCAACTGCGACACCAAAGCACACAGGATGGTACCCGCCGCCATCCACGGATACGGGCGCAGGTAGCGCGCCACGCGGCCAGCCACTTCCAGCGTCGTGCGGCGTCGGACCTTGAACGACGGATCCGTGAATGCGTGTGAATGATGGCCCATCGGGATCGGCGCGGGGAACCGCGCTTGCCTTCAACCTGCCCGTCCTCCGCCCACCTGCCAAACACCAACGCCGCGCCACGCCGTCGCGGCGAATCGTGCGTTGACCCCGACCATGCCCCGCGTACGGTTCCCCAATCCACCGACAATAACGTCAACACGGCATTCCTATGTCTTTGCACGATACTTCCCCGGGCAACGGTTGGCCCACCAGCCGCCGCCAGTTCCTCAAGCGCTCCACCGCCGCGGCTTCGGTCATCGCCGCCGCCAACAGCCTCATCGTTCCCGTCTACGGCCAGAACAAGGCCCCCTCGGTGAACGTGGTCGGCGCCAACGAACGGCTCGTCGTCGGCTTCGTGGGGGTCGGCAACCAAGGGGGGGGCGCCCATGTCGGCCAGAACCTCGAGCACTTCCAGGAAAACAACGTCTCCCTCGCCGCCGTCTGCGACGTCTCCAAGCACCGCGTGGCCGACCACGTGAAACGCATCACCGACAAGGGTGCCGGCAAGCCCCAGGGGTACGAGGACTACCAGAGGGTGATGGAACGAAAGGACATCGACGTCATCTTCTGCGCCACGGTCGATCACTGGCACACGGCCGTCTCCAAGGCCGCGCTCGAGTCGGGCAAGCACGTCTATGTCGAGAAGCCGATGACGCGCTATCTGGCGGAGGCGTTCGAGCTGTACGACACCGTCAAGCGCACCGGCAAGATCCTCAACGTCGGCTCCCAGGGTTGCTCGGACCTCAAGTGGCACAAGGCCGCCGAGTGGATCCGCGCCGGCAAGATCGGCCCGATCACCATGCTGCAGGGCAGCTACATGCGGAACAGCCCCTGGGGCGAATGGAACTACACCATCCAGCCTTGGGCGACGGCCGAGGACATCAACTGGGAACAGTGGCTCGGCCAACAGATCAAGGCGCGGCGGCCTTTCGATGCCGACCACTATTTCCGCTGGCGCAAGTATGCCCCGTATTGCTCGGGACTTCTCGGCGACCTGTTCCCGCACAAGCTGCACCCGTACATGCTCGCCACCGGCAATCCCGAATTCCCGGTCCGGGTCGCCGCCGTCGGCAGCAAGGCGTTCAAGACCGATCTCCGGAAAGAGGGCCGCAAACCCGAACAGGAAACCAAGTACGTCCGCGACGTCGCGGAGATCATCCAGCTCATCGCCGAGTTCCCCAGCGGCTACGTGATGCACATCACGTCGTCCACCGTGAACGAACAAGGCACGCAGGAACGCATCCGCGGCCACATGGGCACGCTCGACATGAGCGGCAACAAGGTGCAACTGAACCCCGAACGCCCCTTCGCCGAGGAAATCGACCCGCAAACGTCGGAGGGTTTCCCCGGGGAAAGCGTCGCCGCCCACCACAAGAACTTCTACGAGTCGATCCGCGCCAACAAGCAGCCCAACTGCGGCATCGATCTCGCCGTGAAGGTCCAGACGGTCATCTCGCTCGCCGAAACCTCCGACCGCCTCGGCGTCATGTGCTACTTCGACGAGAAGACCCGAAAGGTCCACGACGGACTCGGCCGCGATATCGAGCCGCTGCACTACGGCTGGGACAAGAACTCCTGACCGGAACCCGTTCCCTTCCACGGCCGGTTCCGCCCGTCGGGACCGGCTTTTTCTTTTCCCGCGGGCCGCCCGGCCAACCATCCCGCCGAAACCGGCATGGATTTCCCTTCCGCGCCCCCCTAAAGTCTTCCCCGGTTATGCAACGCATCAACGACCTCCGGGTCGTCTCGAACCGGCGACTCCCGTCGCCGCACGATCTCAAGGGAGCCCTTCCGGGCAGCCCCGTCGCGGCCGCCACCGTCGTCGACGCCCGCCGGACGGTCCAACGCATCCTGCGCCAGGAGGACCCGCGGCTCCTCGTCGTCGTCGGCCCCTGCTCCATCCATGATCCCATCGCCGCGATGGAGTATGCCCGGCGCCTCTCCCGACTGGCCACCGACCTCGCCGACCAATTCTTCGTGGTCATGCGGGTCTACTTCGAGAAGCCCCGCACCACCATCGGCTGGAAGGGGCTCGTCAACGACCCGCATCTGGACGGCAGCTACGACGTCGAGACCGGCCTCCGCACGGCGCGCCGACTTCTCCTCGCGATCAACGACCTCGGCCTGCCGGCCGCCACCGAGTTCCTCGATCCCGTCGTCCCGCAGTACATCGCCGACCTCGTTTCCTGGGCCGCGATCGGCGCCCGGACCACGGAAAGCCAGACCCACCGCGAGATGGCCAGCGGGCTCTCCATGCCGGTCGGGTTCAAGAACGGCACCGACGGGTCGCTCCAGATCGCGGTCGACGCGATGCTGTCGGCGCGGCACCCGCACCATTTCCTCGGCATCGACGAGCTCGGCGCGGTCTCGGTCGTGCAGACCACCGGCAACGACGATGGCCATACCGTGCTGCGCGGTGGACGCAGCCGGACCAACTACGACGCCGCCTCGATCGCCGAAGCCGCCGCCCAATTGAAAAAGCACGGCCTTCCGCCGGTGCTCATGGTGGATTGCAGCCACGCCAACTCGGGCAAACTCCATGCAAGGCAGGAGGAAGTCTGGCTCGACCTCGTGGCCCAGAAGGCGGAGGGCTGCGAACCCCTCATCGGGGCGATGATCGAAGGCCATCTCCACGAGGGAAACCAGCCCCTCAAGGATCCGAAATCGCTCGCCTACGGCGTCAGCATCACCGACGCGTGCCTCGGTTGGGACGCCACCGAACGCATCCTGCGGCATGGGGCGGAAATCCTGCGCAAGCACGGGAAACCTGGCCTCGCGGTGACCGCCTGAACGGGGGCGTCGCCATGGACCCCGCCGCCATCGACTGGCACCGGACCGCGATCCTGGCGGCGGGGATCGTGGTGGGGTTGCTGGTCCTGCTGGTGGCGTGGAAACTCACCAAGCTGCTCTTCAAGCTCGCCGCGTTGCTGCTCTTGCTGGCACTGGTGGCGGGAGGGGTGGCGTGGTGGCGGTCGAGCCACTGACCCGTCGCTTCACCCCTCCGACCGGAACACGAGGATGCTCAGGGGCGGCAGTCGGCACACCGCCGAATGCGACTGGTTGTGGATGCCGTAGGCTTCCGCGTCCACGCCGCCCTCGTTGCCGGTGTTGGTGCCCCCGTAGGACGCGGCATCGCTGTTCAACACCTCGCGCCAGTGGCCCGCGACCGGCAGGCCGATGCGATAATCCAGTCGCGGGGCCGGCGTCAGGTTCATCACCACCACGATGTGCGTGCCGGGGGCTTCCTCGGCCGCCGCCATTCCCTCGCGCCGGGCTGCCTCGATCTCGTCGGGACGCACGCGCCGCACGAAGGAGAGCACGCTGTTCTGGTGGTCGGAGCAATCGAGCCACTGGAAGGACTCGGGCTCGAAATCGCCGCGCCACAGCGCCACTTCCCGCACGTAGAGCGCGTTCAGGTCCGCGACCCATTGCTGGACGCCGCGGTGATAGGGACCCTCGTTCAACAGCCACCAGTCGAGCTCGCCGTTCGCGTCCCATTCCTTCGACTGCCCGATCTCGCCTCCCATGAAGAGCAGTTTCTTTCCCGGGAACATCCACTGGTAGCCCAACAAGACCCGCAGGTTCGCGAACCCCTGCCAGTCGTCGCCCGCCATGCGGCGTCGCAGCGATCCCTTCCCGTGCACCACCTCGTCGTGCGACAGGGGCAGGACGAAGTTTTCCTGGAAGTGGTACAGCATCGCGAACGTCAGGTCGTTCTGGTGGTACTTGCGGTAGACCGGGTCGCGCGCGAAGTAACCGAGCGTGTCGTGCATCCAGCCCATGTTCCATTTCAGGCTGAACCCGAGGCCGCCGAGCCACGGGGGACGCGAGACCATCGGCCACGCGGTGCTTTCCTCGGCGATGGTCACCACGCCCGGGTGTTCGGTGTGGACGAGGTGGTTGACGTGGCGCAGGAAATCGACGGCCTCGAGGTTCTCGCGACCGCCGAATTTGTTCGGCACCCATTCCCCGGCCTTGCGCGAGTAATCGAGGTACAGCATCGACGCCACCGCATCCACGCGCAGTCCGTCGATGTGGAAGCGTTCGCACCAATAAAGGGCGTTGGCCGCGAGGAAATTCCGGACCTCGTGCCGGCCGAAATTGAAGATCAGCGTGCCCCAGTCCTGGTGTGCCCCCTGCCGCGGGTCCTCGTGCTCGTACAACGCCGTCCCGTCGAACTTCGCCAGCGCCCACTCGTCCCTCGGGAAATGCGCCGGCACCCAGTCCACGATCACGCCGATCCCCGCCTCGTGCAGCGCATTCACCAGGAACTGGAAATCGTCCGGCGTCCCGTACCGACTGGTCGGCGCGAAAAACCCGGTCACTTGGTACCCCCAGCTCGGGTAGTACGCATGCTCCGCCACCGGCAGGAATTCCACGTGGGTGAATCCCATCCGCCGCAGGTAGTCCACCAACGGCCCGGCCAACTCGCGGTACCCCGGCGACTCGGTTTCCGATTTCTTGCGCCACGAGCCCAGGTGCACCTCGTAGATGCTCATCGGCCGGCGCAACGCGTTCGCCGTCCGGCGTCGCTCCATCCACGCCGCGTCCGTCCACGCGAACTTCGTCGTGTCCCAGACCACCGCCGCCTGCTTTGGCGCCACCTCGAAGTGAAATCCAAACGGGTCGGTTTTCAGCCCCATCGCGCCGGTACCGTCGACCACCTCGAACTTGTACAGGGCCCCGGTCCCGACGCCGGGCACGAAGATCTCCCAGACGCCGGAGGCGCCGAGTTGCCGCATGGGATGGCGCCGTCCGTCCCAGGCGTTGAAGTCGCCCACCACCGAGACCCGGCGCGCGTTCGGCGCCCACACCGCGAACGTCGCCCCCGGCACTCCGTCGAGCGTCTGGAGATGGGCCCCGAGCACGTCGTGCAAGCGACGGTGATTGCCCTCGTTGAACAGGTGCAGGTCGGTTTCCCCCACCGTCGGCCAAAACGAAAACGCATCCCGTCCCTGGGTCACCGATCCATCCGCCCATCGCACCACGAGGTCGTAGGCGTAGACCCGCGTCGCCGCCCGCGTGACTCCCTCGAACACGTCCGTGTCGCCCAACCGTTCCAACGGGAACGCCGGCAATGCCCGGTCGTGGACGGGCACCAACTCCACCGCCGTCGCGCCGGGCAAGTGCGCGCGCGCCACCAACCCGCTTCCGTCGCCCAACGGATGGAAGCCCAGCAGCGAGTGGGGTGAGCGGTGTTCGAGTCGCACCAGCGACTCGAGTTCGGCCGGACTCAGAAGCATGGAGGCACGCTAGCGCGGAAGCCCCGTCGCCGCCCACCCGCAAATTCAAGTCCCGCCACCGCGGCCATCGCGCCGCCGTCGTGATCGGCCCCTCCGGGCACGACAGACGGCGGAGACAACGCCGTTCGGGCCCCACCCCGGCCGCGTCCCGGCCAAGGTCCCGGCCAAGGCCCGACGGGTGCCACTGGCGTCGGAAACCCGTTCGAGACGCACCCCGCCGCCGGGCGCCGCGCTCCTTCCCTGTTGCCAGATTCCCCGCGCTCCTGCTAGCACCCGCCCCCATGCGCTTCGTCTTTCTCACGCTCGGCTACCATCCGGATCTCGACGGCGGCGGCTATCGCTACGCCACCGAGGTCGCGGAACGTCTTGCCGCGCGTGGACACGAGGTCCATGCGGTCTACCCCAACCCGCGGAACCGGTTCCCCGCGGTCGAAAGCCGGCACGGCGTCCACCTCCATCGGGTTCCGGACGGGACCGGGTCGTTCTTCGCCAACTGGCGGTCGGAAAACACCGCCGCGCGCGCCGTCCTCGCCACCCTCCTCGCCCCCGGCCAACCCCGGACCCTCGTCGCAACCCACCAGGCCTACTTCGAACCCGCGGCCCGCGGTTGGCCGACCGTCTTCATGTACCAAGGCGCGTGGGGCCTCGAATATCGATTCAGCCAGCAAGCCAAGCCCCGGGGACTCCCGCGCCGCCTTCTCGACCCGTGGATCGCGCGCATGCTCCACCGCACCGAGGCCCGCGCCCTGCGTGCCGCCCCCGCGATCTTCGTGGCCAGCGAGTACACCCGACGGCGTCTCCCCCTGTGGCATCCCGGCGTCCGATCCCCCGTCTCGGTCGTTTCCGGCGGCGCCAATTTCGCCCAGTTCCACCCCGCCGCCGACCGCGACGCACTCCGTCGGCAATGGAACCTCGCGCCCGGGGACTTCCTTTTTCTGACCGTGCGGCGACTCGATCCGCGCATGGGCCTTTCCGGACTTCTGGCGGGGTTCGCGCGCGTCGCCAAGGCCCATCCCCATGCGCGCCTCTGGCTCGCCGGGCGGGGCCCGCAGCAAGAGGCGTTGGAATCCGAGATCTCCCGTCTCGGGATCGGCCAAGCCGCACGCCTCCTCGGCTTCGTTCCCGAGGCCGACCTCCCCGGCCTGTACGGGGCCGCCGACTGCACCCTCATGCCTTCCCTGGACCTCGAGGGATTCGGCCTGGCCACCGTCGAATCCCTGGCCTGCGGGACGCCGGTGCTCGCGTCCGATGCCGGCGCCAACCCGGAATTGGTCGGTCCCTTGTCGCCGGCGTTGGTCTACCCGACCGGACAATCCGACGAACCCGAGCGGCGCCTTGCGGCGATTCTTTCGGGCAAACTCGCGCTGCCGGACCGGACCGAAGCCGCCCGCTACGCGGCCGATAACTTCCGTTGGGATCGACCCGTCGATGCGTTCGAGGGTGCCTGGGACCTGCATGCCGTGAATCCGGCCCGCCCCGAATGAGAATCCTCGAACTCGGTAAATTCTACCCACCCGAGCGGGGTGGGATGGAGACCCTGCTGCAGCTTTGGACCGAGGGGTTCGCCGCGCGGGGCCACGACGTGACCTGCGTGGTTGCCAACCGCGGGGCCAAGACCGTCCGGGAAACCCACGGCCGCCTCCGGATCGAACGTCTGGCGCGGTTTGGCGAAGCCTTCTCGGTCTCCTTCTGCCCCGCCTATCCCGGTGCCACCCGCCGCCATCCGGCCGAAATCATCCACGCCCATTTCCCGAATCCCCTCGCCGACCTCGCCATTCTCCGCGCGCCGCGGGAAACCCCGGTCGTGGTCCATTGGCACAGCGACATCGTGCGGCAGAAGGCCCTGATGCGGCTCTACCAACCGCTCCAATCGGCCATGCTCCGGCGCGCGACGCGCATCGTGGTCGCGACACCGATGCACCTCGAGTACTCGGCGTGGCTTGCCCCGCATGCCTCCAAGGTGGTGGTCATTCCTTTCGGACTGGATCTGGCCCGTTTTGCCGCGACCCCCGCGCTGGAAGCCCGTGCCGCGACCCTGCGCGCCCAGTCCCGCGGCAAGACGGTTTTTTTGAACGTGGGCCGACTCGTCGGTTACAAGGGTCAGCGCCACGCGATCGAGGCGTTGCCTCGGGTTCCGGAAGCCGAACTCTGGATCGCCGGGACCGGGCCCCTCGAGGACGAACTCCGTCGACTCGCCGCCGACCTCGGCGTCGGCGATCGGGTGCGTTTTCTCGGCAACGTGCCCGATTCGGATCTCCCGGCCCTGCTCCACGCCTGCGACGTCTTCCTCTTTCCATCCATCACCCCCAACGAGGCGTTCGGCCTGGTTTTCGTCGAGGCCATGGCCTGCTCCAAGCCACTGATTGCTTGTCGGTTGAAGTCGGGCGTGCCATACGTTTGCCGATCGGATGTGAACGGCCTGCTGGTTTCACCGGGTAGCTCCGACGAACTCGAGGTTGCGATGCGCACGCTAATTGCTTCACCGGATCTCCGTTCGAGTCTTGGACAGGCAGGCTTGAAGCGCTCCCGGGAGGAATTCTCCCTGGAACGAATGCTCGATCGGCATCTCGAGCTCTTCGGGTCGCTGGCAAATCCCGTGGCGAACGTCGGATGACGCAATACAAAACCTATCTGGCGATGCTTCTGGCGTCCTCCGCCGGCGCTTGGCTGTTCACGCCGTGGGCGATTCGTCTGGCCAAACGGTGGGGTGCGGTCGACGTGCCGAACGCCCGGAAGATCCACCTCGAACCCATGCCGCGCATGGGCGGTGTCGCCGTCTTCCTCGGTTTCTGCCTGCCTTGGGCCGGCCTCTATCTCCTGCACAATCCGGTGGCCGCCGCGTTTCAGGAATTCGAGAAACGCTTCGCCGCCTTGATACTCGGCGCCACATCGATGCTCGTCCTCGGCATCTACGACGACATCAAGGGCGCCGATGCCACCAAGAAATTCCTGTTCCAGACCCTCACGGCCATCGGTCTCTGGGCCGCCGACATCCGCATCGAACAGGTCGCCACCCCCTGGGGTGCTCCCATCGAACTCGGCTGGTTCAGCCTTCCCATCTCCGTCTTCTGGATCGTCGGCGTCACCAATGCCATCAACCTCCTCGACGGCATCGATGGCCTGGTCGCCGGTGTCACCACGGTGATGGCGCTGTGCCTGGCCATCCTGAATGTCCTCTCGGGAAACATCCTCATCGCGCTCCTGACGCTCTGTCTGGCCGGTGCCTGCCTCGGTTTCCTCCCGTACAACCATTCGCCGGCCCGCATCTTTCTGGGCGATTCCGGCTCGCTCACCATCGGCATGGTCCTCGCCTGCATCGGCATCCTGTCCCTCTTCAAGGAAGGCCACCAGACCGCCAGCCCGTTGCTTTCCGTCCCCCTCATCCTGTTCGGTCTCCCGCTCTTCGACACCCTCCGGGTCATGGTCCATCGCCTCTCGCGCGGCCAGTCGATGTTCAAGGCGGACCGCAACCACGTGCACCATCGGTTGCTCGACATGGGACTCAACCAGCGCCAGGTCGCGTGGGCCCTCTATGGCGTCGCCGCGGGTCTCGGTTCGACCGCGATCCTCCTGTCGCGCCTCGAGCATGGCCGCCAACTGATCTTCAGCGTCGTCTTCGCCGGCCTCGCCGCCGGATCCTACGTCGTCTGGAGATTCCTCCTCCGCGGCCGATCGCAGGAAGCCGGGGGCGGCAGCCTCAAGGATTGATCCAGGCCATGCTCGAGTACGAAGTCGCGCTGGATCGCCTTCTGGCGTCCCTCGCGCCGGCATCCCCGGTCTCGCTGCCCATCCACGCCCTGGCGAACGGTCCCGCCCCCCGCTTCCTCGCCGCCGATCTCACAAGTCCCGTTCCCCTTCCCCTCGCCGACAATTCCGCGATGGACGGCTACGCGGTGCGCGCCGCCGACACCCGTTCTCCCCACGCCACGCTCCAACTTGTCGGCAGCATCGCGGCGGGGAGCGTTCCTTCTTGTTTCGTTGGACCGGGCCAAGCCGCGCGCATCTTCACCGGCGCTCCCCTCCCCCCCGGGGCCGATGCCGTCGTCATGCAGGAAGACACGGAAACCGACCCCGCCAGACCCGGAACCGTGCGGATCCTCGACCCGGCAAAACCGTGGGAAAACGTGCGGTTCGCCGGCGAGGACGTGCGTCTGGGGGCGATCGTCGGGCGTGTGGGCGACCCGCTTTCGCCGACCCGTCTCGCCTTGCTCGGGGCCACCGGTCTCCGCGAGGTGCCGGTCTTCCCCCAACCGCGCGTCGCGCTGATCGCCACCGGTTCCGAATTGGCCGCCCCGGGTGCCGCCCCACGCCCCGGCAGCATCCATGAAAGCAACCTGCTACCCCTCGAACTCCTCGTCCGTTCCGCCGGCGGCCTTCCCGTCGCTTCCGCCATCGTTCCCGACGACCGAAACCTCCTTGCCGACGCCATCCGTCGCGCCGCCGACATCGCCGACATCGTCCTGACCATCGGCGGCGCCTCGGTCGGCGAACACGATTTGGTCAAACCCTGCGCGGTCGACGCCGGATTCGAAATCGACTTCTGGAAACTCGCGCTGAAACCCGGCAAGCCGTTCTTCGTCGGTCGCCGCGGCAACGTCCATCTCCTCGGCGTTCCCGGCAATCCGGTCTCCGCCTTCGTCACCACCGTCCTGATGGTCCAACCGGCCGTCCGTCGCCTCGCGGGCGCCCGCGATCCGCGCCCGCCGACATCGCCCGCCTTCCTCGGCGCCGCCCTGTCCAATCCCGATGGCCGCCGCCACTTCGTCCGCGTGGCGGTCGACCGCGACGGCACCGCGCGTTCCGCGGGCGTGCAGGCGTCGCACGCGCTTGCCTCGCTGGCCCAGGCCGACGGACTCGTCGACGTGCCGCCGCGAACCACGCTCGCCGCCGGCCAGCGCATCGACGCGATCCGTTGGTGACCGACGGCGCGCGCATCTTTTCGAAGATGCGAGACCGGCCGGCCACGGCGGTCGCCGTGGGATGGCGGACCCAGGATGTCCCGATGCCCCCGGGCTTGGCCCCTCGCGGGACCGCGGCTTCCCATGCCCGGCCCGTTCGGCCAGCATTCCCCCATGCAACCGGTGGAAATCCAGACCGCGGAAGCGCGCTTCGAAGTGCATCCCGAATTGGGCGGCTGGCTGACCTCGTATTCCCGCGAGGTCGCCGGAAAGGGACGCATCGACGTCCTTCACTCCGATCCGGACGCCGTCGCCCGCCATCCGAAGGACATGTGGGCCGGCATCCCGCTGCTGTTCCCGCTGGTCAGCTTCAACCACGTTCCCGGTGCCGAACATCACTACGAGTGGCAAGGCCAACGCCACGCCCTGCCCCAGCACGGCTTCGCGCGCCGTCTCCCGTGGACCGTCCTCGGCACCTCGCCCGACGCCGTCGCCATGGAACTGGTCGACACGCCATCGACACGCGCCGCCTGGCCTTTCTCTTTTTCGCACCGTCTCGAGTACCGGTTGGATGGCGGCCGTCTGGTCGCGCGCCATGCGGTGACGAACCGCTCCCCCGGACCGATGCCGTTCGCCTGCGGCATCCATCCCTACCTGCGCGTCCCGCTCGTCGCCGGCGGCGATCGCGACGCCTGCCGGGTGAAAATTCCCCGCGCCCAGCGCCTGAATCCGATCGGGCGTTGGGATGGCTTTTTCGGGGAACCCTTCCCGGCGCGGGACCTGTCGATCGCCGGTGATTACAGCGGGACGCTGTTCCTCGGGGAACTGGCGGAGCCGGAACTGCGTCTCGTCGACCCGGCGGCCGGCGTGGAAACGGTGCTGAACTGGTCGGGTGCGCCCGGCTTCCGCAACGTCGCGTTGTGGTCGCGGACACCGCGGGAACCCTACTTTTGTCTGGAGCCGTGGACGGCCTTGCCCAACGCGTTCACGCGGGCGGAGCCGGGGGAACTGATCGTGTTGGAACCGGGCGGCACCTGGACGGCCCATTGGTGGCTCGACGCCGTCGCCTCCCACGGGCCGTCGGTTCCTCGGCCGCCGGGTCGATGATCCGGCCCGCCACCCGTCGCTTTTCGCACCCACTGACGCACGACTCCGGAAAAAGAGATTGCCCGAAACCGGGCGCTGCCTAGTTTTCCACGCGCTGTTGGCCGATGGTGTAAAGGTAGCACAGGGGTCTTTGGAGCCCTTAGTCATGGTTCGAATCCATGTCGGCCAGCCAATCGTCAGCCACGCGCTCCCCGCTCCTTGCCGTCTGGCCCATGCGCTTCCCCTTCTTCCTGGCCCTCCCGTTCGCACTTGCCGCCGCGTCTCCCGGCGAGGTCCTGCGCGAGTTCGTCTACGACTCCGCACCGTTTCCCGAGTGCCACGCCTCCACCATCGCCGAAACCCCCGGGGGTCTCGTCGCGTCGTGGTTCGGCGGCACCAGGGAGAAACATCCCGACGTCGGCATCTGGGTTGCCCGACACGACGCCGGCCATTGGTCGGCTCCCGAAGAGGTCGCCAACGGCGTCCAGTCGGATGGACGCCGCCTGCCCTGCTGGAATCCCGTGCTCCACGCCGCGCGTTCGGGCGAACTCCTGCTCTTCTACAAAGTGGGGCCGTCGCCCGATACCTGGTGGGGATTGCTCCGGACCAGCCGTGACAACGGCCGCTCTTGGTCCGCCCCGATCCATTTCCCGCGCGACATCCTCGGGCCCGTCCGCAACCACCCCGTCGAACTCGGCGACGGCACGCTGCTGTGCGGGAGCAGCACCGAGGACGGCGGATGGAAGGTCCACTTCGAGCGCACGAAGGACAACGGCCGGAACTGGGAACGATCCCCGTCCGTGCCCGACCCGCTCCACGGCGAGTTGATCCAACCGGCCCTTGCAGTCCTCGGCCCCGACCGCGTCGCCGCCTTCTGCCGCAGCCGGCACGGGGCCATCTACCGCACCGACACCCATGACGGCGGCAAGTCGTGGTCGGAACCCCGCCCCACGTCGCTACCGAATCCCAACAGCGGCATCGACGCGGTGACGTTGCGCGACGGCAGGATCCTGCTCGTCTACAACCATACCGGCGGCCTCTGGGGCCGGCGTTCGCCGTTGAACGTGGCGCTTTCGAAGGACGGCGACACGTGGGAGGCCGCGGCCGTGCTCGAGGACGAACCCCAGCGGGAGTTTTCGTACCCGGCCGTGATCCAGACCACCGACGGCCTCGTGCACGTCGCCTACACCTGGAAACGGAAGCGCATCCGCCACGTCGTGCTCGATCCCTCCAAACTCGAACCCCATCCGATCCGCGATTGGGACCACTCCCTGCGGCCGGCCCGGCCCGCACAGCCCTAGCGGCCGTCCGAAAACGCGAAGGCGGCCCGCGGCGGGAGATTTTGGTCCAGGCCGGGGCGTCGAAGGGGGAGCAGACCCGCCGCCGGACCCTCCCCGAAACGACGGGATCCCCGCGGGTTTTCAGACGGGCCCCGGGCCGCGCCGCCCGAATCCAATCCCCTCCAGCACCGCCACGCTGCGCCCGAGGTCTTTCTCCATCACGAGCACGAGGTCGTTGGTGAAGGCCGACGTGATCACGATGTCGATCCCTTCCCGCGCCAGTGCATCGGCGATCGTCGCGACGAACCCCACGCAATAGAACGGTTTGCCGCAGCGGATGTTGATCAACCGCCACCGCTCGGGGTTGGCCTCGTGCTCGCCGAGCAGGGGAAGGTTCCCGATGGCGGTGACCACGGTCGTCTCGTCCGGATCCCGGATCACCATCAGGTGTTGTTCGGCGTGCCGCACCTCCCGGACCCGCGCGTACACGTACACGCCCGGGTCGACCGCGAACCCACTGGCCCGGATCACCTCCCGGATCGTCTCCCGGTAGTTCGCGTGGGATGCCATGGGCGCGGTTCGGTCGCGGGAACCGGCGACGCGCGCCGGGACCGCTGGGATTGGGTCAGGCATCGAGCGCGTACTTGCGCGCGCCCGTCCATTGGCCGAGCAGTTTCCACACGAAGAGCGGATTGTTCCGGAGATAGCGCTTCCAGAGGCGCCGCGGCTCCTGCACGAGCCGGTACAACCATTCGAACCCGCTGCGCTGGATCCAGCGCGGGGCCTGGCTCACACGCCCCGCGTGGAAATCGAAGGCCGCACCCACCCCGAGCATCACCTTGGCGTCGAGCCGTCCGGTCATCGACGCCATGAACCGCTCCTGTTTCGGGGTGCTGAGCCCGACCCAGAAGAAGTCGGGGCGCGCCGCCTTCACCCGTGCGGCGAGGTCGCGTTCCTCCGACTCGTTCAACGGCCGGAACGGCGGGGTGTAGGTCCCCACGATCCGGATCCCGGGAAAGCGCTTTTCGAGATTCGCCTTCAGCTCCTCGGCGACGCCCGTGTTGCCGCCGTAGAAGAAGTGCGTCGCGCCCGAGGTCCGGCTCCATTCGAAAACCCGTTCCATCAACTCGGGGCCGTAGACCCGCGACATCGAGGCGTGACCCGCCATCCATCCCAACCAAACCATCGGCATGCCGTCGGGCGTGGTGAGGAGCGAGCGGTTGTGGATCCGCCGCAGCGCGTCGTCCCCCTGCGACTCGATGACGCCGTGAACGCCGGTGACGCAAACGTAGCCACGACGGTCGTTGGCGATGGCATCGGCCAGCGTGGCGACGGCCGTGTCGAGGTTGAGCACGGACACGCCGACGCCGAGAACGTTGACCCGGGGCGGCAATAGCATGGGCGGAGCTTCCGTTCCCGGCGCCCGGACTTCAAACCGGAAACCGACGGGAACGGCGCGGCGCATGCCACCGCACCGGTTGCCATGGGAAATTTCGCGCTTCGCGCCATTCCCCGCACTCCGCTAACCTCCGCCGATCGCAGTACAACACTGTCGCCAGCCATCACGCCCGTCATGAACACCGTCACCGCCCTGAAAACCATCAAGGGCTCGACCAAGACCAAGGTCGAAGCCGAACTGTCCCGTACCGGCGGCCTGCTCCGCCTCGCCCCGGCCTGGGTTCCCCGCGCCTTCCTCCAGCCCGGCCTCCGCCTCAAGCTGCATCCCGACGACACCTATGCGTACGGCGCGGACCGCGGCGGCATCGACGAACGTTGGTTCGCGTCGACGACCGAGGCCGCGAACGAAGGCCGCGTGCCCGACGAGGGCCTGAGCTACGTGGTCGTGGGCAACGAGCGCTTCACCCTCCGCAAGGCGGTCGAGGACGGCGGGGCAACGCTCGTCGGCAAGGCGATCTGGAAGAAGTACGGCCGTTGGCCCGTGTACTCGAAGTTCTTCGACAACATGGGACCGATCCCCCACCACATGCACCAGAGCGCCAAGCAGGCGAAGCTGGTGGGCCAGGAAGGCAAACCCGAGTCGTATTACTTCCCGCCCCAGCACAACAACGTGGGGAACAATTTCCCCTACACGTTCATGGGCTTCGAACCCGGCACCACCAAGGCGCAGGTGCGGAAATGCCTCGAGGATTGGAACAAGGGCGACAACGGCATCCTCGACCTGTCCAAAGCCTACCGCCTCAAGCCCGGTACCGGGTGGCTCATCGATCCCTGCATCCTCCACGCGCCCGGCTCGCTCTGCACCTACGAGCCGCAGTGGGGCAGCGACGTCTTCGGCATGTACCAGAGCATGGTCGAGGGCCGCTACGTGCCCTGGCGCCTCCTCGTGAAGGACATGCCCAAGGCCAAGCACCAGGACCTCGACTTCATCGTCGACCAGCTCGACTGGGACAAGAACGTCGATCCGAAGTTCAAGGACAACCACTACCTCGAGCCCGTGCCCGTCGCCGACACCCGGAAGGAAGGGTTCGTCGACCGCTGGATCGTCTACGGCAAGGTGGACGGCGAACAGTTGTTCACCGCCAAGGAACTCACCGTGAACCCCGGCGTGAAGACCACGATCCGCGACAACGGCGCCTACGGCCTCATCTGCGTGCAAGGCTGCGGCAAGATCAACGGATTGCCGTTGAACAGCCCGAAGCTCATCCGATTCCACGAACTCACCGAAGACGAGTACTTCGCCACCGAGGACGGCGCCAAGGCCGGCGTCACCTTCGAGAACACCAGCGAGACCGAGCCCCTCGTGGTGCTCCGCTACTTCGGGCCCGAGGTGAATCCCGACGCCCCGGTCATGGGCGCCTACCGCAAGAACAAGTTCGCCTGAGCGGCGCGGCGCCGTCCCGCGACGGCCGCCCCTTCCAAGCCGGGCCTGGCGACGGGCCCGGCTTTCTTGCGCCCGGACCCGGACTACGCGCCGGCCTTCGGTGCCTTGTCGGCGCCCCAGCGACGCGAATCGGGCCGCAGGCGGTAGGACGCCACGAGCAAGGCGAGCGCGACGAGTGGCGAGATCGACTGCGGCTTCTCGCCCATGGCGAGGTGCGTCCAGAAGGCGCCGATGAAGGCGAACGTGAACCCGGCGTACGCCCACTCCTTGAGTCTCGCGAAGCCGGGCGCGAGCAGCGCGAGCGCGCCCAGCAGGTACGCCGTGCCGAGGATGTCCATGAAGTACGGCGGATAGCCGAGCTTCTTGGTGCCCTCGACGGCCTGCGGGTTGTGCGTGAGGCTCATCACCGCCGACATCGTCATGAACCCGGCGATGAGCACGGTGGAAAACCAGTAGAGGATGGGCCGGAGCTTCATGGCAATTGGAGGCCGGAGGGTCCCATGCCGCGTGGCGTTGGCGAGGAGGAAACCGGCCGCCAACGGCGGGCATCCGCTTGGCTTGATGCTTGCCCGCCAAGCGCGACCCATGCGAAAGCCTCGCCCATGCCCGCACGGAATGGCGCCGGTTCTCGCGAACGGGTCGACCCACCCGAACGCCAACCCCGCCCCCGACGGCATCGACCTCTCCATCGACCCGCGCCCATGAACTCCCCCGCACTGCTCCTCGCCGCCACCCTCTTCGCGCTCTCCCTCGGCGCCGCGTCGTTGTCCAACGTCGCCGGCACCGGCAACGCGGGCTCCGACGGCGACGGCGGTCCCGCGATCCGCGCGACCCTCGACAACCCCTTCGGCGTCGTGCGCGGCCCGGACCGCGCCCTGTGGTTCGCCGACTACGCCGCCCACGTCGTCCGCCGCATCGCGCCCGACGGCACCATCGCCACCGTCTTCGGACGCGAGGCCGGGCTCGAGCACCCGCACGAGATCCGCTTCGACCGCGACGGAAGCCTCTTCATCGCCGACACCGACCACCACGTTGTCCGGCGCGTGGATGCGCGGACGCGCGCGGTCACCACCTTCGCCGGCACCGGCAAGCCCGGATACTCGGGCGACGGCGGGCCCGCCGGGCAGGCGCAGTTCCGGATGCCCATCAGCATCCAGTTCGCACCCTCGGGCGACCTCTACATTGCGGACATCGGCAACCATGCCATCCGTCGGGTCGACGCCAAGTCACTCATCGTCGCGACCGTGGCGGGAATCGGGACCGCCGGCCCCACGCCGGACGGATCCCCGATCCGAGGCACGGCGTTGAACGGGCCGCGTTCGCTCGATTTCGACGCCGAGGGAAATCTTTGGTTGGTCACGCGCGAGGGGAACCAATTGCTCCGTCTCGATCTGGCAAAGGGGGTCGTCCACATCGCGGCCGGCACGGGCCGAAAGGGTCTGGCGGGCGACGGCGGCCCCGCGCGGGAAGCCTCCCTGAACGGTCCGAAAGGAATCGCCGTGGGACCCGACGGAGGAGTGTATTTGGCCGACACCGAGAACCACGTCGTCCGGCGATTCGATCCCCGGCGCGGCACGATCGAGCGGGTGGCCGGCACCGGCGAACGGGGCGATGGACCGGTGGGAAATCCGCTGTCGGCCAGACTGTCCCGGCCGCATGGCGTGTTCGTGGAAGCCGACGGCTCGGTGCTGATCGGCGACAGCGAGAGCCACCGGATCCGCGTGGTGACGGCCCCGAGGGCGAAGTAACCGGCGGCGGACCCTGCCCGGATTCGATTCCGACCCGCGCCCTTGCCTGCCGCCGCCCGGTCGGGCATGAACCCCTCGTGATCCCGCCGTCCCGTCGTTTCCGGCTCGCCGCTTTCTTTGCCTTGGTGGCATTCGCCGCCCCGGCCTTCCCCGCGCCGACACCTGCCGGGCCCCGGTTCCTCGATCTCGCCGGCCAAACTTCCCGTCAGGTCGTCGTCGACCGCGAGCCCGGCCAATACCTCGGCCATCCCACCACGGTTCTCCTCGAGGACGGCCACACCATCCTCGTGGTCTATCCCAAGGGGCATGGACGCGGTCCGATCCAGTACAAGCGGTCCGCCGACGGTGGCAAGACGTGGTCGGAACGGCTTCCCGTTCCCGCCACCTGGGCCACTTCCAAGGAAACCCCCACGATCCACCGCGTCGTCGATGCCCACGGCAAACGGCGGTTGGTCCTGTTTTCGGGACTTTATCCGGTCCGCACCGCGTTGTCGGAGGACGATGGCCTGCATTGGACGGAACTCCTGCCGGCCGGCGAGTGGGGCGGGATCGTGGCCATGGGATCGGTCGAGCCCACGGCCGCTCCGGGATCCTATCTGGCCCTGTTCCACGACGACGGCCGCTATTTCCTGTCGCGATCGCTCGCCGTCCAACCCACCGCCTTCACCCTCTACTCCACGCGCTCCACCGACGGCGGCATCACGTGGTCCTTCCCCGAAACCATCCTGTCGCGCTCCGACATCCACCTCTGCGAACCCGGCGCGCTCCGTTCCCCCGACGGGCGCGAAATCGCCGTGTTGCTCCGCGAGAATTCCCGGACCCGGAACAGTTTTCTCATCACCAGCCGCGACGACGGCCGCAGTTGGTCGGCGCCAAGGGAACTCCCCGCCGCGCTGACGGGCGACCGGCACACCGCGAAATACACCCGCGACGGCCGGCTCTTCGTCTCGTTCCGCGACATGGCGGCGAAGAGCGCGACCCACGGCGACTGGGTGGCTTGGGTGGGACGCTACGACGACATCGCCCGCGGCCGTCCCGGCCAATACCGGGTCCGCCTGATGGACAACACCGGGGGCTCCGATTGCGCCTACCCGGGGGTCGAGGTGCTGCCGGACGACACGGTCGTGACGACGACCTACGGGCACTGGGCGAAGGGAGAGATGCCGTACATCATGAGCGTGCGACTCAAACTCGCCGAGTTGGACGCCATGGCCGGCCGCTGACGGGCCGGTCGCACGTTGGCCGGGTCGGGTGCCCGACCTACGCGACCTCGCGCTGCAGGACCCGGCCATCGGCGGCCACGATCCAGAATCGTCCCGTCGTTTCCCCGCCCCAGTCCCCGCCGCGCACCAGCAGCGCCGTCGACAACGCGTCCCCTTCCAAAGCCGAGGCGGAGGTCGCCGCCGCCAGCCATGCGCCCACCACCGGTTCGCCGGTACGGGGGTCGATCACGTGCCCGTAGGTGCGCCCACCGGATGCGAACGAACGTCCCCACACCGCGCTGACCGACAACGTCGAGTCGCGCAGGGCGATCCGCGGCGCGGCACCGCCCGGCCAGCGCCACGGGAATCCCGGCGGCGGATCGGGCAAAGCCAACGTCCAGGGGTTTCCCGCCGGATCCTTGCCCATCGCGCAGACCGAACTCGTGCCGCCATGGATCAGCGCGTTCCCGACGCCCGCCTCATGCAGGACGCGGACGGCCATGTCGAGCGCATGCCCTTTGCCGGCAGCCCCGGGATCCAGGCGGAGGCCCGGCCGCAGGAACCGGACGGCGCACGCCCCGGGATCGAGCTCCACGTGCCGCCATCCCACGCGGGACTGCGCCAGGGCAACCGCGGCCGGGTCGGGAACCCGGCCGCGTTCGCGCGCCTCGTTCCACAACCGCACCAACGGACCGACCGTGGGGTCGAAGGCGCCGCCGGATCGGGCGGCCAGCGCGAGCACACGCTCCAGAAACGAGAAAAGCCGCGGGTCGACCCGGACCCATCCCTGCCCCGCCGTCTCGTTGACGCGCGCCAAGGCCGAATGCGGACGGAAGGCCGACAGCAAATCCTCAGCGAACGCGATTTCGTCGAGGGCTTCCTCCGCCGCGGCGCGCAATCGCGCGGGCTCGGCGCCGTGCAGCACCACCTCGAAGCGCGTCGCCATCGCGGCCCGGGCAACGCGCACCAGCGGATCGGGAATGGCGGAGCCCATGGCGTTTTCCCCGGGGAACCCCCGTCAGCCGAGCAGGTATTCGGCGACGTTCTCCGCGCTTCCGGGCTCGGGATCGACGCCGGCGACCAGGGATTCCTGCGGATTGCGGAACCGGACCCCGGCGAAACCGACGTAGCGCTCGAATACCTCGGTGTTCTCGATGAAGCCCGAGAAAGCGTCCGCACCCGGACCCAGCGCCAGGAGGGGCACGTGGTCGGAAGTGTGTTGGGTGCTGGTGAAACTGATCCCCGTGTGGTTTGCCAGCACCTGGCCCATCGCGCCGACATCCGAGTTGAGGCCGTCGAACAACGCGTAGCCCTTCTTCTTCAGGAACGGTTCCACCAACTCGCGGCGCCGCGGCGCGATCATGTAGCCCGTCGACTCGAACAGGCGCGCGGCGAATTGCCCCGCGTCCTCCGCCAACACCAACCGCTTCCCGAGCTCGGGTATCGACTGCCGGATCGACAGCAGGTTGCGGAAGGCCTGGTTGCTCTTCTCGTAGTTGTCGCCGATGCCGTTCAACCCCGGGTTGCCGGTCGCATGGTCGGTGGTGATCACCAGCAGGGTGTCCGGATGTTCCCTCTGGAACCCGAGGCAGACGTCGATCGCCTCGTCGAACGCGATCATCTCGCGGATCGCGGCGGCCGCGTCGTCGTTGTGGCATCCCATGTCCACGCGGCCACCCTCGACCTGCAGCACGAAACGCTCCGCTTGGCCCAACCGCCGCAGCGCTGCCCGCGTCATCGCGGCCAACTGGGGGACGGTCTCCACCTTCGAGATGCCGCCGAACTGGTCGATCACGTAGGGAAGGTGGCCGCCCGCGAAAATGCCCAGCCACGGCGCGTCGAAAGGTGCCGACGCCAGATCCCCGGGCGTGTCCATCACCGCGTACCCGCGGGACCGGAAATCACCGCGGAGATCGCGCTTGTCCCTGCGACTCTCCTTCGCGAAGTGCTTCCGGCCCCCGCCCAGCATCACGTCGACCCGGCGCTCGAGATACTGGAGCGCGATGTCCTCGCCGTCCGCGCGGCTCTTCACGCAGGCCGCGAACCCCGCCGGCGTGGCGTGGGTGACCTCGGTGGTCGTCACCAACCCCCGCTGCCAGCCCGCCGCCCCGAGCACCTCGTACAACGTCACCAACTTCCCGCCCGAACTCGTCTGGTTCACCTTCCCGTTCGGAATCCTCACCCCGCTGCCCCACGCGGACGACGACGCCGAGGAATCCGTCACCCACGAGCTTTGCGAACGGACGTCCATGAACGCCATGCGCAGTTCCGGACGACGGGTCAGCTCGAACCAAGTCAACGGCCGGTGCCGGGTGAGCCGGGAGTAATGGTTCGCGCAGGTCAGGATCCCGGAACTCATGCCGTCCGCCACCAGGTGGATGATGTGGCGCGGGGTCCCCGTCCCGATGGGCGCCGGACGCACCCCGACCGACGCGGACGGACGGGCGACGCAGGCGCCGCCCAACACCGGGGCGGCGGCCAGCGACTGCAGGAATGCGCGGCGGGTTTTCACGGATGAACGGACCCGAGAGTAATCATCGGCCCGGTCCGACAAAGGAAATCCCGGCAACGTTGCCGTGTCCGCGACGTCGCGGCCGTGTGCCGTGGGTTCGCCGCCCGGAAGTGCCCCGGCATTCGGTCACGGTTGCCCGAGGATTTCCCGGATCCGCTTCCACGCGGCGTCGCGGGCCTTCCGGTTGGCCTCGCTGGCGTCCGGTGCCTCGCCGGCACGCAGGAAACCGTGCCCCGCGCCTTCGTAGGTCACCGGTTCGTACCGCTTCCCCGCCGCCTTCATGAGTTCCGCGGATTTCGGGATCGTCGCGTTCACGCGG